>TARA_B100001057_G_scaffold354196_1_pt1 | contig 14374 bp, 14 predicted proteins | sample TARA_B100001057 | Tara Oceans TARA_B100001057 (sample SAMEA2621839) | marine metagenome | biome: marine biome (ENVO:00000447); feature: surface water layer (ENVO:00002042); material: "saline water (ENVO:00002010), including plankton (ENVO:xxxxxxxx)" | depth 5 m
GATAACCCTCTCTAGTCGAGGGACGTTATCAAAGAGTCGATGTGCCGCTGGTCCACACGCTATAGTAAATTTAGCAGTCGGATATTTGTCGATCAGGTGCTTTAGAAGGCCAGTTGTTAAAACAGCATCTCCGATCCGGCTGGACGTTATAAATAAGATTCTCATATCACCATCATTATAAAGAGACGTAACGATCAATAAAATACATTATAACAAATATTAATATCTCTAAGACCATGGTATGAACTAGATCACGGGAATGTTAAAATATTATACTAAACAGATGTAACCTGAGGACGAGATGACCGACGAAAATGAAACTTTGATGATAGAAAGTTCAACACTCGCCGATTGGATGTCTGCGGGCGATGTTTGCCTTTACGATGTCCGTGAAGAGCATGAATTCGCTAAGTCACGAATACCTGGATCGATCTTGTTGCCACTTTCTGTTTTTGATCCTGGGCAAGTGGCTTTAACGACCAAAAAGAAATTGGTGTTTCATTGCAGAAGTGGCGTTCGATGCGGTCAGGCCGCAGAAATTATGCGCTCTTTTGGATATGAAGGTTCTATTTATCGGCTGACAGGAGGTATTTTGGCGTGGTCACAGAGTGGTGGCGAGATAGAGCCCAGAAACAATTGATTCTATATTATGGATATCAAATGGTAGCAGTTTTCCCAAAAACTCGCTATGAAGATTTAATTTATTAAGAAAATGACTGCAGGCAAAGTGATTTTGTTGTTTGTACTCGCCAAGTAGGGAAACTCGCAATGCACATCTATCTGCCAATAGCGGAGATGTCAGTAAACATATTTCTCATTCTAGCGATGGGTGGAGGAATTGGTTTCCTGTCAGGGTTATTTGGTGTGGGTGGTGGTTTTTTGATGACGCCTCTTCTCATTTTTATAGGAGTTCCTGCGCCAGTGGCAGTCGGCACGGAAGCTAATCAAATTGTAGCAAGTTCTGTCTCTGGCGTTTTAGCGCACTGGCGGAGAAACAATGTTGATTTCAAAATGGGTAGCATTTTGCTTGTAGGTGGTTTTTTTGGCTCCTCAGCGGGAGTCGTGCTTTTCAAATATTTGCAATTCATAGGGCAGATTGACCTCGTCATAAAACTTAGTTTCGTTGTTTTCCTTGGGGTTATTGGGAGTTTAATGTTCTGGGAAAGTATCCGAACTATAATAAGATCACACAATCCTGCTAGCCGGCGAAGAAAACTTCATCAACACAATTGGTTGCATGGGCTACCATTGAAGGTTCGTTTTCGAAAATCAAAATTATATATTAGCGCAATCCCTCCCCTAGTAATTGGTGCGGTCGTTGGAGTTCTATCGGCCATAATGGGTGTGGGCGGCGGTTTCATAATGGTTCCTGCTATGATTTATCTATTGGGAATGCCTACCTCGGTAGTGATAGGCACATCACTATTTCAAATAATTTTTGTGACCGCAAATGTAACGTTTCTCCAGGCTCTAACGGTACAAACTGTAGATATACTATTGGCCATACTATTACTGGCCGGTGCGGTTGTCGGCGCACAATTTGGCAGTAAATATAGTGTTCGAATGAAGGGAGAACAGTTAAGAGCTTTGCTTTCCATTATGGTTTTGGGAGTATGTATAAAGATTATAGTCGATCTCATAACGAAGCCGAACGATTTGTACTCTATCACTCCTCTTTTGACAGGGTGAGTGAATAAAAATGAAAAACCAGTTCCTTTTTGTATTTTTCCTAGTGGGGCTTTTACTAGCACCAAATCTAGCTTTAACCGCTAGTAATAAAATGAGTGCAGAGGTCTCCACTGACTTGGTTCAGATTAATACTGGTTTTGATGGGATGGATTTGCTCCTTTTCGGAACAACAAATGGAGCCAACGATATAATTATAGTGATTAAAGGGCCACTCGAAACTAATATTATTAGAAAAAAAACCAGGGTTGCCGGCATATGGGTAAACACCGAAAAGGTCATAATGGAGAATGTCCCAACTTTTTATGCATTAGCATCAACCCGCCCATTAAACCAAATAACGACGCAAAATATTTTAAAGAAATATGAAATTGGAGCAAATAATCTTCCTAATATCTTAAAAAAAACTAATGCGAATACGATAGATACTTCAGACGAGTATCGGAATGCTCTTGTTCGCCTGAAAAATGGACTTGGTCTTTATATTGATCATCCAATTAAAATCAAATTGACCGAGGGCCAACTATTTAAGACGAATATTAAATTCCCAGCAAATGTGAGTACTGGAAAATATACAGCACATATCTACTCCTTTAAAAACGGCGTATTACTTGACGCTATTAATAAACCTATTTTGGTTAAGAAAGTTGGTATAGGAGCAGATGTCTTCAGATTGGCTCACTCACATTCAGCACTATATGGGATCTTTGCCATTTTAATAGCTGTAGCTTCTGGTTGGATTGCCGCATCAATTTTTCGTAAGGTGTAGGGGGGTAGGTGTTTAATGACAGATTTAATAAAAAAAGTTTACGATACTGATATTGATGAACATCGTGTTTTCCTAGTAGTGGTTGATGACTCTGAAGAAATGCTGGTTGCCCTCCGTTTTGCCTGTATGCGGGCTAAAAATACTGGCGGACGTGTCGCATTGTTTCGCGACATTGAGCCTGTGGGCTTTCATCACTGGGCAGGGGTAAGTGAATTGATGCAAGATGAAGCCAGGGACGCAGCAGAGGAACGTTTAAATGAATTAGCAGAAGAAGTTGTTCAATTATCTGGTTTAATACCTGCTATATACGTTAGGGCTGGACCTATAGAAGAGGAGTTAATAGCATTAATCGATGAGGAGCCAACCATATCAATTTTAGTTTTAGCAGCCAGTCCAAGTCACGAGGGACCAGGCCCACTGGTAAGTCACTTGGTAGGGAAAGGGGTAAATAAGGTTAGGGTCCCAATTACAATAGTCCCAGGCAATCTCAGCCGACAACAAATTGAAGCCCTTACCTAATAAAGTGGATTTAGTTGTTCTACGATTGTTTGGACATAATCATATCGTCTTAAAAGCTGTTTTTCCCATCTATAATGCTTAAAATTTGATCAGTCACTTGTCTTGTGGATGCGGTTCCACCAAGATCTCTGGGGAAATTAGTCCCATCCGCAGTAAATTTTTCTATAGCTTTCATCAGTGTATTAGAGGCTTTAATTTCCCCCAAATGACTTAGCATCATGGATGCTGACCAGAAAGCCCCTATTGGGTTGGCAACACCTTGGCCCATTATATCGAACGCAGAGCCATGGATAGGTTCAAACATTGAGGGAAATTTACCTTCCGGGTTTAAATTAGCGGTCGGCGCAATACCCATACTACCACTCAGTGCTGCAGCCAAATCACTCAGAATATCCGCATGCAAATTGGTCGCTACCACAACATCAATTGAACTTGGTTCTAACACCATACGCGTTGTCATGGCATCAACAAGCATTCGATCTATATGAAGGTCTGTATACTCAGAACTTACTTCATCAAAAACATCATCCCACATGACCATACCGTGCCGTTGCGCATTAGACTTTGTGACGAAAGTGAGTCTTTTGGATGTTCGAGAACGTGCATAATCCAGAGCAAATTTTTGAATACGCTCTACCCCAATCCGGGTAAAGACTGAGACATCCATCCCGATTTCTGACGCATGTCCTCTGTGGACACGCCCCCCTGCCCCAGCATATTCTCCTTCGGTATTTTCTCTTATTATAACCCAATCAATATCTTTTATAGAAACTCCTCGAAGGGGACTGATGATACCCGGCAACAAACGAGAGGGTCTAACATTTGCGTATTGTTCAAAAGGTTGACATATTGCTAATCTCAATCCCCATAAAGATAAATGATCGGGGACCCTTGGATCGCCTGCGGAGCCAAAATAAATAGCATCAAAATCTTTTAATGAGTCCAAACCAGTGGATGGCATCATCTCTTTATGTTTTAGATAGTAATCCGTACCCCAAGGGAACCTAACTATATCTAAGTCAAAGTCACCCGACTTTTTTGACAAAGCCACCAGCACTTCAACTCCGGCGTTTATAACTTCCGGCCCAATGCCATCTCCGGGTATCTGGGCAATTTTATATTTCCGCATACCAAAGCCTAACAAAGTGTCAAAACCTCATACGAGGATCATAATAGACTCAACTTATAATATTGAATTCCAAAAATAATTTGATCGTAATAAAACTAACCAAACCAACAACCGACGCAGCAATCAGACCAACTATGAACGGTTTATAACCCATCGACTTTAGTTCTTTTATGTTAGTCGCCAGCCCTAAGCCAGCCATCGCGATACTGAGGGAGATACCCGAACATAGTTTAATAAAACTTATAATATCTCTCCATTTATCCTCTGGGAAAGGCAGTATTTCACGGGCAACTGCCTCGTCACCTATAGTTCTCAAAAACACCATCAATACAAAACCGACCACAAAAAGCGGGAAAATACTCTTGAAAGAATAATCCCCACCTTTTTGACTTTTAGCGTATACGTATGCGAATAGCGGTATCAGTATTAAGAGGAAAGTATTCCTTACAAGCTTAGTGATAGTTGCAATCTCAAGAACTTTCGCGTTTGAAAACTGCTGCTCATAAATTAATCCCGAGGCTGCAACCTGAGCAGTCTCATGTATAGCCGTACCAAGAAATAAACCAATGGCACTTTGATTACTTTGGAATAATAGTTCTGCAACATAGGGATATAGAAACATCCCTAAAACACCAAAGACTGTGATATTTGCGATCGCGTATGTTATTTCGCCTTTTTTAGCTTTTATTACTGGCCCCATAGCAACAATAGCGCTAGCACCACAAATAGATGTGCCTATTGATATCAAATATGACATCTCAGAAGAAATATTGAGGAATTTTCGAGCAAGTCCTACAACTAATAAAACGCTAATTATACAAATTATTACTAGTGGTACAGAGATGGCTCCGAATTCTATTACATCAGACAGTCCAATTCTAATCCCCAAAAGAACAATACCTAGACGTAAAATATACCTTACGGAAAAATTTATACCTGCTTGTAAGCTGTCACCAATTTTGAATACATTACTGATCAAAACACCAAATAGAATACAGAAAAGTACTGTTGAAATTGGACTCTTCTTGTAAGAGAGAATCTCTTGCCCAATATAAGTACTGCAATAATTAGCTACGAGATATATTGCAGTACAAAGAAATATGCCGGGCGCTAAACTTTTAATTTTCAACACAAAAATAATCCAATCACTACTTCGCAACTAATTAGGAAAATTTAATGTCGCGACTTAAAGGGGCCTATCTTTTATTTGACAAATAAATCAACGCATCCTCGCGATCTGTTTCCATTTGGTCAATCAAAATTTTTAATTTACAGGAAATCTCTAAATTTTAGATGAGATCACGATACGGGTTACAAATAAGTTTTAAGCTCTAGGGTCTAACTCGACCGAAGCAGCCGTAGTTCTCGAAAGTAACACATAAGGACCTTGATCCGTAATATCTGGTGCAGCCCGACGCGTCATCCTAAATATCGCAAAACAACCCGTTACAAAGCAAATTATACCACTAAGAAAAAAGAAGCCGGAACTACCAAAATATTCCATGCATATAGTTGTGATTAACGGACCAACTGTAGCTCCTATTGCCATTGCCATAATTAATCCCGCACTAGCCGGCACTAAGTCATCAGGAGCTAAAAAGTCATTAGCATGGGCTACAGATAGCGGATAGATAGCAAACGCTATCCCGCTATATACGGTCGTTAAACTCAATAGAGTCCAAAAACTAAAACCAGACATTAAACTCATAATTAAACATAATGTACCGCCAGAAAATAAAGCCACAGTGATTATTGAACGCCTGTCAAAAATATCTGACGCACGGCCAACGATGTATTGAACAATAAGACCACCAAAAATAATGACACTCATAAATAACGCTATTTCCGAAACTGAGAGACCAATATTTTCTAAATAAATAGGACTAAGGCCAATTAGAATTGAGACTAACGCACCACTGCCCATACTCCCCAGTACGCCTAATGGAGAAACTTTAATCAATTCTTTGAGTTTTAATCGTGAAGGAACTACCCCTGCCACAGTTACCGAGCGTGATAAAACCAGTGGCAATAATGCCAATGAGAAACAAATGGATGCGATAGCAAATAATATAAAACTAGTGGGTTCTTCTAAATTCAATAATTGCTGCCCCATACTCATCGATATAGATTGGATGATGGTATAGAGTGCTAAAAGTCGGCCACGTCCATTATTCGAGACGGAGCCATTGAGCCAACTCTCTACAACCATTAATAACCCAGCTACACACATCCCATGTACAATTCGAATACAAATCCAAACAAGCAAGTCGATATAAAACACATAGCCAATCACGCTCGCAGATAATAACGAAGCGAAAGCGGCAAAGGCTCGTACATGGCCAACTTGTTCTATTATTTTACCAAAGAATATAGCTCCTAAAAGCTGTCCAAAAAAATAACCCGTTGTGACAAGTCCAATATCTGTCGTGTCAAAACCCTCTATATTCATTCTCAACGCTAATAATGTGAAGCACAAGCCGTTCGCAGCCCAAACAAGCATCACACTTGTTAGTAGAGAAATAGTAGACGCATTTAAACGTGACATTATCGACCCATTATCAAAAAGAAGCCGGTAATATCAGGGTTGCAAATAGTTTAATTGCTTAAACACGACAACAAAGACGTTTTTGAAATTACGGAAGATGTTTTAATGAAAACTTTGATCTTTTCTGATTATTCTTCCATGACTATTTTTCTGAAGTCATCTGGGGAGAAACGATTAGTATTCGTATCACTCGCATATCGAAAACCAGCTGAAACTGATTTTCCATTACACTTCTCAAAGCTACTATTAGAAACATTCATAAATGGGGCTAGGATAGCATATCGATCGTCAAACTCAATCGTTGTTCGTGCATCATCTTCTGAAATCATAACCTCATGAAGCTTTTCACCTGGACGTATCCCAACTTCCCGATGTGCAAGTCCAGGCGCCATACAATTTGCCAATTCTGTAATTTTCATTGAAGGTATTTTAGGAACAAATATTTCACCACCTTCCATTCGATCAAAGCATGACAATACAAATGCAACGCCATGATTCAGCGTTATCCAAAATCTGGTCATTCGAAAATCCGTGATTGGAAGTTCCTTTACTCCATCGGCAATTAATTTTTTAAACAACGGAACAACGCTACCTCGGGACCCTATCACGTTTCCATAGCGAACTACGGAGAATATAGGACCTTCTGCACCCGATAGATTATTGCCTGCAACAAAAATTTTATCTGCGGCTAATTTTGTTGCTCCATATAGATTTATGGGATTACATGCTTTGTCTGTCGACAAGGCAATCACTTTTTTAACACCGGTGCGTATTGCAGCCATCACAACGTTTTCAGCACCATGAATATTAGTTTTTACGCACTCAAACGGATTATATTCTGCTGTTTGAACATGCTTCAAAGCCGCTGCGTGAACAACATAATCGACGTCTCGCATTGCCAATTCTAAACGCTCAACGTCTCGAACATCTCCAATAAAATAGCGAATGGGCAGACCAGGACCGGCTGGAAATTCTTGGCTCATTTCATATTGTTTCAACTCATCACGCGAGAAAACAATACATCGCCTAATTTTATACCTTTTTAATACCGCTCTTATAAAAGATCTACCAAAGGAACCTGTCCCTCCAGTGACCAATATTGTCTTATCATTTAGATCCAGATGCGGGCCAAAGGGCTGCAGATTGTGGGCATTTGTTTCGATTTCCATACCCTATGATAGCCTAGTTCGCCTTTGTATCAAAATTAGTATTGTCCTCAAATGTGAGGCCTAGAATTTTTGCCAAGGATTCCATCACAAAATCTACATCTTCGGATTCCATTGCTGGCCATAAAGGTAGACTTAAACATTTCGAATAGTAAGCTGATGCTCCCGGAAGTTCTAATATTCCATACCTGTCTTTATAATATGGTTGTTGATGGACTGGGATATAATGAACTTGGGTTCCAATCCCTAATAAGCGCAACTTATTAATAACTTCCCCTCTGGATACCCCCAGTGCATCAAAATCTATTAACGCAACAGATAAATGCCACGCCGGAGTGCAATTGTGAGCTAATTTAAGAGGTTGGACATATTTACCGAGGCATTTTAAGTAACTTTCATAACGTCTTCTTAACGAGTTTCTTCTCTCTATAAAATATTTGAGTTTTTTCAGCTGGCTTATCCCAAGAGCACAATGAATATCTGAGAGACGATAATTAAAGCCTAATTCTCGCATTTCATAATACCATGGCTGCTTAAAATTACTTTCTTCATCCAAATTTATTAACTCATCATTTCCTAAATCTTTATCTCGGACAACTCCATGACTACGAAGTTTTTTCAGCCTTAAGGCCAAATTTTCGTCGTTTGTTGTGATAATTCCACCTTCACCCGTTGTAATTGCTTTAACAGCGTGTGTTGAGAACATCGTAGCTTTACTCAGAGAGCATGAGCCCACTCGAAATTTCTGCCCTGATCTACTTAACCGAAAAGCACCTAATGAATGACAGGCATCTTCGAATACGATCATTTTATCAATTTCGTTACAGAAACTGCTTAAATCGACACATTGACCATTCAAATGAACAGGACAAATAGCTTTTACTTTCTTGTCAGTTGACCGGTTAATAGCATCTTTGAAATGCGAAGCATTCATTAACCCAGTATCTGGATCAACATCTGAAAAAATTACTTCGGCGCCAGAATACCGAACAGCATTTGCTGTCGCCAGAAATGTCATAGCTGGTATTATTACTGAGTCACCCTGACCAATATTATTTGCTACATAGAGTAAATGAAGGGCCGCGGTGCCACTGGAGCATGCAATTGCGTAATCTGCATCCACGTCCCTTGCAAATTTTTTCTCAAATTCTTCAACCTGCGGGCCGGTAGTCAACCAACCGCTTCGTAAGGTTTTCACCACGGCCTCGATATCGTCTTCATCTATAAATTGGCGACTATATGGTAGGGACTGTGTTTTCAAGCTGGAGGGTTCCCAGTTCAATTTTTAGTCTTCTAACCTTGATGATATAATCAATGGTTCTGAGATAGCTGAGCATGCCATCCGTGTTTTAGGTTTTAATCCTCTGAAAACTTAACTACGTCGACCTCCCCATGACGAAAAGGCACCCAATACTTGGTCTCATTATTATATTGGATCCCGTAGATATTTTTGCAAAATACTTTCGTGATTGTATTATCTGCATTTTTTTCTGCCTCAGTTCGGCTCACGTCGACTAATTCATCGCTTTTAAAATGATCGCTCCAAGATTGATTTGGGTCTCCCCGTTCGGTTTCAGAAAGATCATTAACTTTCATTGCAAGGTCCCAAGTTTGCTCGAGATCATTCCACAAATCGTCCAAATACTGTCCCATAAAACACCTTTAAGTTAAACGATAGGTAATGCAGTTAGTTTATACGACTATAGCAGTGTAAGGAAACCTAATTTTTATTGTTTTGAAAAAGAAAGACACCGCTCCAGAGCTTATCACTTTCTATGCTTCTAAGAAAAAAATAAGTTAGTCAGATAATAAAATGTTTATTCTACGATTCTGACGTCCTTTATTTTCAATTTTTCCAATTTTGATGGCACCGATCTCCCCTGTTGATTTTACATGGGTACCACCACAAGGTTGAAAATCAATATCTTCCCCAATACGTACCATCCTTATTCGCCCGGTTCCCATCGGAGGCTTGACTGACATCGTCCTGACAAGATTAGGGTTAGCCTCTAGTTCTTCGTCGGTTATCCACGAAATTGATAACTCATGATCATTAGTTATCAAGGTATTCATTTTTTCCTCTAACTCTTCTTTTTCTGGTCTCTCTCCTGGTATATTAAAATCTAATCTACTTTTTTGAGCCCCAATTGCACCGCCTGTTACAGCCCCCTCGACCTGGGAACAAAGAAGATGCAGAGCAGTATGCATTCTCATGTGTCTAAACCGACGCTCCCAATCGATATTCATGGTTACGCCTTGACCAACAATCATTTCACCCTTGTTAGCATTCAAGATATGTAAAATTCCATTTGGCGTCTTTACAGTGTTTGTAACGGTCAAATCTTTTCCATCCTGCATGCTAAAACTTCCCGTATCGCCTGGCTGGCCGCCACCTTCAGGATAAAAGATGGTTCGATCTAATATCACCCCTTCATCCATAACACGGTACACTTTTGCATCAGCGGTTTTTGAATATGTCGCTTCCTTAAAAAGTTCTTCAGTCATTTAAATACTTTCCTACTAGTTTTGGTTATTTTGCATCACGGTATGTGCATGGTTAAGGGGGCCATGTCCTTTTCCAAATTGAGGGGCTGTTTTTATGGCTGTGAATACATAGTCTCTTGCACGTTGCACTGCCATTTCTAAAGTATTTCCCTGGGCAATACCTGTAGCAACGGCCGATGCCATAGAGCACCCAGTTCCATGCGTATGTTTCGTGAGCAATCGGGGACCACTATATGTTTTTTCCGTATCTTTAGTAACTAATATATCCGTAAGAGTTTCATCCTTCAGATGGCCACCTTTCAGCAAGACTGCTTTTGAGCCCATTTCTAAAATGGCATGAGCCGCTCGACGCATCGTGTCTATATCACTTATTTCTAAACCTGTTAATAATTCTGCTTCTGGAATGTTGGGAGTTAAAAGATCAGCTCTTACAATCATATAAGACTTCAATGCATCCAAAGCTGACAATTCTAATAATTCATGTCCTCCTTTTGCTACCATCACGGGATCTACTACTAAATATTTTTCCCTACCATCTTTTTCTATAGCCTCGGAGACCGCCTCAATTACCTGTACGTTATGGAGCATGCCCGTTTTAATACAGTCAGCACCTAGGTCAGATAGAACTACTCTTATCTGCTCTAAAAGAAAATTTATAGGAACTTCAATAATTGATGATACACCCATTGTATTCTGCGCCGTTAGTGCAGTTATCGCTGTAGTTGCAAATCCTCCTAAGGCAGTAACAGTTTTGATATCGCCCTGAATTCCTGCCCCACCACCAGAGTCAGAGCCCGCACAGATTAAAACTTTTCCTTTCATTAGAGTAGGCGAGTGGATATTTGTCATTAAACTTTAAGCCTTTCTATTTTTTATTCGTAAATTTTTGTATTACCTCACCGATAGATGCGACTATTTCCGCGACCATCTCTGGACATTGGCCCTCCGCCATAACGCGAATTAATGGCTCTGTTCCAGATTTTCTAATTAAAACCCTACCTTGGTCCCCCAGCCGGCTTTGGCCTTGTTTTATTATTTTTTTTACTTCTTCTTCTTCTAATGGGTTTATATTTTCTATTCTTAAATTTAGAAGTTGTTGTGGTAATGGCTCAAATACACGAGTAATCTCGTTAATCGTCTTATTAGCTGAAACTGCAATAGCCAACATCTGAAGTGCAGCTATAATCCCATCACCCGTTGTAGCATAATCACTCAGAATTATATGCCCAGACTGTTCTCCCCCTAGGTTACATCCATTAGCTCTCATGTATTCTAAAACATATCGGTCTCCAACCTCAGTTCGAAATAGATTTAAGTTTCTAGTTTTTAGATATTTTTCTAACCCTAGGTTCGACATGGCTGTGCCGACAATATTATCGCTTTTCAATAGGCCTAATGATTGCCATGCTGTTGCTATTGCTGCCATTATTTGATCACCATCAACTGTATTACCTAGTTGATCCACAAGTACTAAACGGTCCGCATCTCCATCTAACGCGATACCAACGTCTGCTTCGTTTTTGAGTACTGCCTCTTGCATGTTTTTAGGAGCTATAGCACCGCAGTGGTGATTAATATTGAATCCATCCGGTTCAACACCAATTGGTATTACATCTGCACCCAATTCAAAGAAAACTTTTGGAGCTAGCTTATAGGCAGCACCATTCGCACAGTCCACGACTATCTTAAGTCCCCCTAACGTCAATCCTTTAGGGAAAGAGCCTTTGGCTATTTCAATGTATCGACCTGCAGCATCATCAAGCCGTTTAGCTCGTCCAAGTTCAGAGGGGCCTGCTCTTTTTTTATCCTGATTATTAATTAAATTTTCTATGCAAACTTCTATTTCGTCCGAGAGCTTATACCCATCAGGACCAAATAATTTTATACCATTGTCATAAAAAGGATTGTGCGAAGCTGACAGCATCACCCCCAGATCTGCTCGAAGAGATCGCGTAAGCATTGCTACCCCCGGCGTCGGCATCGGTCCTACTAAGATGACGTCCATACCAATAGCAGTAAATCCAGCGACCATAGCGGGTTCGAGCATATAACCAGAGAGACGAGTATCTTTACCTATAACTGCAAGAGGTCTCTGCTTTCCGGTTTCTGGCGCGAAGTAACGACCTGCAGCCATCGCGATTTTCAACGCGGTTTCCGCCGTCATCGGTTCCTCGTTAGCCGGACCTCTTACACCATCAGTCCCAAAGAATTTGCGCATCATTTTTATAACCCAACACCAGCATTAAACAGTTCTGAGAAACGTTAAAACTACTATACTAGTTGATTTATATCGATGCCGAATATTAATTTCGATTAAAAACTGCATTGTAAAGCTTCTTTAATAGCCAAAGCTTGCCTCGTCTCACTAACGTCATGCACTCTTAATAGCTGTACTCCCTCGCCAGCAGCATATATTGCTGCAGCCAAGGACCCTGGCAGTCTTTTATCTACTGGCTCGCCATCACTTAGGCTGGCTATAAGGGATTTTCTTGACATTCCTAAAAGAATTGGGAAGCCCAGACTGTGGAGAAGACTTATTCGTGTTAATATGGAGATATTATGATCATCATTTTTTCCAAATCCTATGCCGGGGTCTATTATTAAGTTTTCTGGCAAAATTCCCGCCTGAAGGCAAACAGATACCCTCCACTTCAAATAATCAAAAACATCAAGTATTGCACTATCGTATTGAGGCCTTTTTTGCATTGTAAGAGGGGTGCCTTTCATGTGCATAAGGACGACCGGTACTTTATATTTTGCCGCTAAAGATAGGCTATTTGGATCTCCTGTAAGTGCCGTGATATCGTTGATAATCGATGCACCGGCGGAAAGTGCTGCTTCCATTACTTTAGCCTTTGATGTATCGATGCTTATGGGAACACCAAATCCCTTAATTCCTTCTATTACAGCTACCACTCGATCTATCTCTTCTGACGTTTTTATAGAACTGGAGCCAGGCCTTGTAGACTCTCCGCCAACATCTATAAAATCCACGCCCTCGGCAATTAATGAGTGCGCCCTTGAGATCGCAGCCTCCGTATTAAAGCTGGTTGCAGCTCCAAAAAAACTATCCGGGGATACATTAATTATACCCATTAATAGAGGCGATGTATCTTTCTCCTCAAAATATCCAGCGCGCCTGCTCACAATCATGAGCATTAGCTCGTCGAGCTCTTCCATACAGCCCTCCGCTAAAGCCCACGCTCGTGCTGCATCAATAGATGACTCAAAAGAATAAATATGTTGTTGATCCCGCAGAATTAACTCTATTTTTTCGAACACGAGGCTCCCACCAGCTAGGCGGCAGTAGCTTGATTCTCGGGTATCTTGATCAAGCTGAGGCGAATAGATCAAGTTGATAGGCCTGCAGTATAAATGAGTGACGCCAGCCACAAAAAAGCCGCGCGGTGGCACGGCTAATTTTGTAGCTTCACGCATAACTAAAGGTTTTAATCGCCAAGCTGCGGGTCAGGCTCTAAATCCCTACCAGACTGATTATCTTCACCACCAGTTGGTACCGATGACCTCCTGCCACTTCCTGCCTTTGGCGTTTCGTCGCCTGGTTTATTCTTGGATAGAGTATTACCATTTATCAACGATGCGATTTCATCTCCAGATAGTGTCTCGTATTCCAAAAGTCCCTTGGCCACCGTCTCTAGTTGATCCTCATTTTTAGTTAATATATTTGATGCATCTGTGTAAGCTTCATCAATGATTCTACGTGTTTCTTCATCGATAGTTTTAGCTGTAGCATCAGAAAGATTTTTTGTCTGAGTAACAGAATGGCCCAAAAACACCTCCTGCTGATCTGCACCATAAGCTAAGAATCCAAGTTTATCGCTCATTCCCCATTCCGTAACCATACGCCGCGACATATCGGACACCATTTTTATGTCAGAAGACGCGCCTGTCGTAATTTTCGTCTCCCCGAAAATCATTTCCTCTGCTATTCTGCCACCGCATGCAACTCTCAGATCAGCAAAAATCTTTGCTTTTGAAAGAGAAATTCTATCCCCTTCTGGTAATCGCATCACCATCCCTAATGCTCTGCCCCG
>TARA_B100001057_G_scaffold500752_1_pt1 | contig 14371 bp, 13 predicted proteins | sample TARA_B100001057 | Tara Oceans TARA_B100001057 (sample SAMEA2621839) | marine metagenome | biome: marine biome (ENVO:00000447); feature: surface water layer (ENVO:00002042); material: "saline water (ENVO:00002010), including plankton (ENVO:xxxxxxxx)" | depth 5 m
AAAATAAGGTGCTCAATTGGTTAGAACAATTTGGGCTTGAACGTGAAGATGATGATTTAGAGCCTATTACCAATTGGCAAAAAAAATGTAGAGTTAAATCTGGAAATTTAATGTTGGCAGGAAGGTATGGCCAGTGGAAATATTATTGGTCTGATGACTGTGTCATGAGAGGAAAAGTTTTATTTAATTAAAAATAAAGTAGTTTATGAGTTTAGAACGTTTGACTATAGTTATACCATCTTATAACAGGCAAAGATTTATTTCTAGACAAGTTGAGTTTTGGTCAAAATCACCAGTTAGATTAGTGATTTTAGATGGCTCGAAGGATCCAATTAGATATTTAAAAAAAATAAATTCAAAAAAAATAATTTACCATCATTCGCAAAACTCTCTTGAGCAACGATTAAAAAAATCTCTCAATTTTATCAACACCGATTATGTGGCTATGATTTCAGACGATGAATTTTTTTGTAAATCATCCTTAAAAAGTTGTATCAATTTTCTAGATACACATAAAGATTATTCTACATGTAAAGGTATGGCCATAGGATTTAATTGGGATGGCAATCAAGTATTGGCATTTAAAATTTATCCAAAATTAGAGGGTTATGATAATAATAACAAGTCTTCTTTTGAAAGAATGAATTTTCACATGAAAAATTATGAGATGGCATCTTTGTGGTCTATTCAAAGAAGTGAAGTTTATAGTTCATGTATAAATTCAGTATCTAAATATTCAAAATATTCATCAGCGGCTGTAGCAGAGATACAATTTAGTTTAATTTCTTCTTTTATGGGAAAAATAAAAGTAATTCAAAATTTAATGTGGCTCAGAAGTTTTGAAAATAAAAATATCTGGTGGAATGAGGGAAGATTAGAAATTAAAGATTGGTGGTTAGATAAAAAGTACTCAAATGAGCACAAAAAATTTATTGATAGTATCATTACATTTGCAAAAAATGATAAAAATATCAGCCCTAAAGAAACTGATGTGAAAAATGCAATCAACCTATATGTATTTGAGAGTAAGTCATATTTTTTTAAATTTTTAATATTTATAAAAAAATTTATTAAGAAAATATTATTAAACAATAAAGATTCAATATTTGTTAAATTTTTATTAAATATTTATCCAATTAATAGCTTCAAAAATAAGGAAATAATTCAAGAACCAATTGAAACATTAGCAAAAAAGTTTAATGAAACTGAAATATCTGAAATCAAAGAAATTCAAGAGATAATTTCTAATTTTTATAATAATAAGAAATAAAATAAATAATTGAATATCTGTATAATAAAGTGCTCATTTATAATTAAAAGTTGAAAGCTATAGAAAAAACTTTAAGAAAAAGAATATACTTTAAAATTTAAATATTAAATGCATCCTTTTCTTATAAGTGAAAAAAAACTTTTAAATCAAAAGTATCTTAATTATCTTTCGATAATTTGCTCTTTAATGGTACCATTACTTGTATTGGGGCCGGCGTTACCCGATCTAATCTTAAGTTTATCTTCTATTTGGTTTTTATATTTCACAATCAAAAATAAAATATTTAGAGTTTACAAAAATTATTACTTTTATTTTTTTATTTTATTTTGCTCCTGGTGCATTTTAACTTCCTTGCTTTCTTCAGATATTTTTTTTAGTCTAAAATCTTCATTGCCATACTTTAGAATTGGAATATTTGCATTATTAATTTCCTTTCTTATTGACCATAATAAAGAGATTTTTAAATATTTTTATTTTTCTTTTATAATTACATTTTTAATCTTAATAATTGATGGTTATTTCCAATACCTTACTGGATATAATTTGCTCGGTTACAAAATGGCAAATATGAGAGTTTCATCTTTTTTTAAAGATGAGCTAACCCTAGGGTCTTATTTGGCAAGATTGTTCCCTCTTTTTTTTGCAATATTTGTTGTAAGAAAAAATAAAAAAAAATTAGAGATTTTGGCCGTATCAATATTATTTGTGTTAATTGAGGTATTAATATTTTTAGCTGGTGAAAGAACATCATTTGTATTGCTAAATCTTTCTACAATTTTTATAATTTTATTTATCACTAAATATAAATTTTTAAGACTAACTATATTTATTATTTCTTTTCTTATAATTGGTTATTTAGTTAGTCATGATGATAGATATTATAGTAGATATATTAAGAATCCTGCTGAAAGTATGGGTTTTCATAATTCAAATATAGAAACAAAAAAATATATTTTTACAGAGTCTCATGACTCTATTTATAAAACAGCTTGGAAAATGTTTTTAGACAAACCTATATTAGGACAAGGTCCTAGGATGTATAGAGTTAAGTGTAATGATAAAAATTTTTCTACCGGAAAATCTCCTTGCCATACTCATCCTCATAATTTCTACATTCAGTTATTAGCTGAAACTGGATTAATTGGTTTTTTATTTTTATTTTTTTTTAAACTTCACTTTATTTATATAATGGCTAGCCATACATTAAATTATTTTAAAAAAAAAAAGTTTTTGTTAAGTGATTATCAAATATGTCTTTTAGCAGGGTTATTGATTACTATATGGCCAATTACCTCCTCAGGAAATTTTTTTGGTAATAATTTAATGATGTTTTATAGTTTGCAGATTGGGTTTTTTAGAACTAAAATTTAACTTCTTTATAGTATGAAAAAAGTTTCAAAAATACTTGATTTATTAACATTAAGTGAGAAGAAAGATCTTCTTATTCTATTAATTTTAATTTTCTTCATGGCATTAATTGATATGGTAGGTGTAGCATCTATTTTACCATTTATCGGGATCTTATCAAACCCCGAAATTATTATTAGTAATTCTTTTTTAAATTATTTTTATACATCATCTAAGTCATTAGGTGTAAATGATGAAGGAGACTTTTTATTTTTAATAGGAATTTTAGTTTTTGTGATTTTAATTCTAGCACTTTCAACCAAAGCAATAACATATTATTTTTTGATGAATTTTGCTTTTATGCGTGAATACAGCATTGGTAAACGACTTGTTCAAGGTTATCTTCATCAGCCATATAAATGGTTTTTAACAAAAAATAGTGCAGATTTGGGAAGATCAGTATTATCTGAAGTAACTCAAGTTATAGGCTTAACAATTATTCCATTGCTAGAATTAATTGTTAATTCAACAATAATAATTTTTATACTTACTCTTTTAATAATTGTTGACCCTATAGTGTCACTAAGTGCAGGTTTAATATTGAGTGGTGGCTATTTTATAATATATTTTTTAATAAAAAATATTTTAGATAAAATTGGATTAATCAGAACTGAGTCTAACACTTTAAGATTTAGAACAACTTCCGAAGCATTTGGAGCAATCAAAGAAGTTAAAATTGGAAATTTTGAAAATAAATATAACTCTAGATATGAAGGACCAGCTTATGAGTACGCCAAAAGTCAAAGGTCAGCTCGAATAATTGCTTTAATACCTAGGTATTTTTTAGAGGCATTAGCTTTTGGAGGCATGATCGTGATTATATTATTTTTAATGGGTAGAAATGGAGAATTTAGAGATATTTTATCTTTAATCACTCTGTATGCTTTTGCTGGATATAAGTTAATGCCTGCTCTACAAAAAGTTTACGGTTCAATTGTCAACATAAATTATTCAACTTCTGCTTTAGATAAGTTGCATGGAGATATTGTGAGTTTAGATAAAAAAAAAAGATATACCAATAATTTCCAAAATTTAGATTTTAAAGACAGTATAGAATTAAAAAATATTAATTTTAGTTATAAAAATTTAGAAAAAAAAAATTTAAACAACATATCTCTCAGAATAAATAAATTAAATAAAATAGGAATTGTAGGTTCAACTGGTTCAGGAAAAACCACTTTAATTGATATAATTACAGGATTACTTGAAATGAGTAGTGGAAAAATCTTAATTGATGGTAAAGAATTAAATGAAAAGAATGTAAGATCTTGGCAAAAACAAATTGGATATGTGCCACAACAAATTTACTTAAATGATGATACTCTGGCTTCAAATATTGGTTTTGGAGTAGAAAAATCAAAAATTGATTACAAAGCAATAGTCAGAGCATCAAAAGTAGCGAATTTGCATAAATTTGTAGAGGATAATCTACAAGACAAATATGAAACTATTGTTGGTGAGGGTGGTATTCGATTATCTGGAGGTCAAAGACAAAGGATTGGGATTGCAAGAGCCCTTTATCATAATCCAAAATTGTTGATTCTAGATGAAGCAACAAGTGCTCTTGATAATATTACAGAAAAAATTGTAATGGAGGCCATAGAAAATTTAGATAGAAAGATGACCATCATTCTAATTGCTCATAGACTTACCACTGTAAAAAACTGTGATACAATTTTTCTGCTAGAGAATGGTGAAATTAGATCTCAGGGATCTTTTTCAAAACTTTATGAAGATAATGCAAATTTTCAAAAAATGTCTGATATTTAATTTAAAAAAAAATTCAAATTATAAATTTTTATATAATTGTAAATAGATTTGAGATGATGAATATTATAATAACCCTAGAAAATATAAGCGATAATAAATTAAAAAATTTGGTGTTACTTGTTCACTATTTGTTAAAAATTGAACTAAAAATATATAGATGAAAAAACTTTTATTAGTCGGCTCAGGACAACTAGGATCTAGACACTTTCAAAGTATTATGAAAGAAAAAATAGATTTAGAATTAACTATTTTAGAAAATAATGAAAGTTCTTTAATTCTAACCAAAAAAAGATTGTCTGAAATAGATTCTCAAATAATTCCCAAAAAAGTTAAATGGGTAAAAGATATTAATGAAATTGAAAATCATTATAGTTTTGCAATAGTTTCAACTAGTGCAAAAAATCGAGCACTACTAATTAATAACTTGTCAAAAAAAACTTCTATAGATTATTGGATTATTGAAAAAGTTTTGGCACAGTCAACAGAAGAACTTGAAATGATCAGACTATCAACTTCTTCAAGTAAAAAGGTGTATATAAACACAAGTAGAAGGCAAATGAAATGGTTTCATGAATTAAGATCAAATTTTTTTAAAGGTAAAAAATTAGAGGTAACTAAATCAGGCTATCTTTGGGGGCTTGCTTGTAATGCCATTCATTATATAGATTTAATAGAATGGTGGTCTGGTGAAATTATATCATCAGTCGATGATAATTCATTAAATACTCAATGGATAAAAAGTTCTAGACAAGACTATTTTGAAGTGAATGGTAAATTAATCATTCATTTTTCAAAAGGATCAAAATTATCGTTAATCTCAAAAAGTGAAAATATACCCAACATATTAAAGATCAAAACAAATAACAATACCACTTGGGAAATTATAGAAGAAGAGGGAATAGCAAGATCTAGTAAAAATCAATCACTTAACGGAGTCTTTGAATTTCAGAGCAATATGACTGGACCAATGATATCTAAAATTTTAAAAACTGGAGAATGTAATTTGCCACTACTAGAAAAATCTATTACACAACACAAAATTTTTTTAGAAGTTATGCTACAAAATTGGAATAAATTTATTAAAAAAAATGATACAAAGGTCCCAATTACATGAACAATGTTTCAAAATCATTATGGATCATTGGTGCTGGTCAAATGGCACAGGATTATGCTAAATGCTTAAATTTTATGAAAGTTGATTATAGTGTCATTGGTAGAGGAAATAAATCAGCAAAAATTTTTAAAAAAAAATTGAATATACCTATATTTACAGGAGGACTAGAAAAAAACATAAAAAAACACAAAATACCTTTAACTGCTATTGTAGCTGTTGGAGTGCAGGATTTAAAAAAGATAACTGAAATTTTAATAAAAAAAGGTATTAAAAAAATATTATTAGAAAAACCAGGTGGAGTGAATTATAGGGAAATTAAGAATTTATATTCTTTAGCAAAGAAAAAAAAATGTAAAATATATATAGCTTACAATAGGAGATTTTATAGCTCTGTATTAAAATTAAAAAAATTATTAAATAAAAATAACAAAATATTAAACATTTATTTTGATTTTTCTGAATGGTCACACATAATTAAGAAAATTAATAAAGATAAAAAAGTTAAAAGTCATTGGCTTTTAGCAAACTCTTCGCATGTAATTGATCTTGCATTTTATTTGTCTGGTAAACCAAATCACAAAAAGTTTTTTAGTAGGGGGAAATTAGATTGGCACAAAAGTAGCTCAAGTTTTTGTGGTGCAGGCGTAACAAAAAAAAATATAATTTTTTCTTATAACTCAGATTGGATATCGCCTGGAAGATGGGGTATAGATGTGATGACTAAAAAATATCGCTATATTTTAAGACCAATTGAAAAGCTAAAATATGTTGAAAAAGGATCAATTGAAATGAAAGACATTTATATGGATGATAAATTTGATATGATTTTCAAGCCAGGTCTTTTTTTACAATTAAAAAATTTTTTAAATGGAAATTTTAAAGAGCTATGTTCTTTGAGAGAACAAGTGGATAATATGAAAATTTACTCAGAAATTGCAGGATATAAAATATGAGCTATATAGATTGTATTGTTAAACCATCTATATCAATAAAAGAAGCAATAAGAATAATAGACAAAACATCTTATCAAATTGTTTTAATTGTGGAGAATAGAAAGTTAACAGGATTAGTAACAGATGGAGATATTAGAAGAGGTTTATTGCGAGGAGAAAATTTAAATAGTCCAGTAGAAAATATAATGGAGAAAAATTTTAAATATTTAAATATTGGAGCGACAAAAAAAAATGCACTAGATATGATGATAAAGGAAACATTAAAACAAATTCCAGTTATTGATGAAAAAAAGAATCTTAAAAATTTATTTGTAATTGATGATTTAATTAAACCTAATCAACATGATAATGAAGTAGTTATTATGGCCGGAGGAAAAGGTACAAGATTAGGATCACTCACTAAAAATTGTCCCAAACCCATGTTAAAAGTTGGGAAAAAGCCCATACTAGAAAATATAATAACCCAATGTTCACAAGCAGGATTTAAGAATTTATTCATTTCTGTAAATTATTTAAAAGAGCAAATAATTGACTATTTTGAGGATGGGTCAAAGTGGAATGTAAATATAAGTTATTTAGAGGAAAATGAACCTCTTGGAACTGCCGGATCAATAAGTCTTTTACCACACGAACCAAAAAAATCATTTCTGGTAATTAATGGAGATGTTTTAACAAAAGTAGATTACAATCATTTAATCGATTTTCATAAATTTCATAAATCTGACTTATCTGTATGTGTCACAGAGTTAAATACTCAAATACCATATGGTGTATTGGAAATAGATAATTTAGAAATTAAAAATTTTAAGGAAAAACCATTCATTACGAATTATATAAGTGCAGGTATATATTTAATTAGTCCTAAGCTTTTTTCTTATATTCCTAAAAAAACTGATTTTGATTTTCCTGACTTAATAAAAATTGCCTCTAAAGAAAAATTTAAAATTAATGCTTTTCCATTATATGAATATTGGCAAGATATTGGCAGTTTAGAAAATTTAAATAAAAGTAAAAAAGACGATATTTGGTGATTTTGAAAAATATTAAACGCATTTGTATTATTGGGTTTGGAAGTATTGGAAGAAAACATTTTTCTATAGTAAGAGAAATGTATCCAGAAATCGAAATTATTTTGGTTAGATCTGGTGAAGGTAAAAATTTTGAAGAAGAAAAATTTGCAAAGAAAATAGTAAATAATATTGATGAGGCAATAAATTTTTCACCAGAAGCAGCTTTTATTTGCACTCCAGCAACATTGCATTTAATTCAAGCAACAAAGCTAATTGAAAAAAACATTCCAATATTAATAGAAAAACCTTTGTCAGATTCGTCAATTGGAATTAAAGATTTAAAGATATTAGCCAATCAATCCAATGCAGTAATTTTAGTTGGTTACGTTTTAAGATATTCAGAAAGTCTTAAATTTTTTAAAAAAATGATTGATAATAAATTAAGATTTAATTTTGATAGCGCAGACATAAATTGTCAATCTTTTTTACCAGATTGGAGACCAAATCAAGATTATAAAAAAAGTCCATCAGCTAACAAAAAACTAGGAGGGGGAGTATTATTGGAATTAAGTCATGAGATAGATTATGCAAACTGGATATTTGGAGGTTTTAAAAATGTAAGGTGTAAATTAAAAAATACAGGAATTTTAGATATTGACGTAGAAGATAACGCAAGTTTGAAATTAGTTTCAAATAAAAATATTGATGTAAATATTGATTTAAATTTTAGTCGAAAAGAAAAAGTTAGAGAATGTATCTATAAAAATAAAGAATATTCGATTAAATGGGATGGTATAAAAGATGAAGTAATTTTAAAAAGAAAAAATAGCGACCCAAAAATATGGTCATTTAAAAGTAGAGATAATGAAATTTATAAAAAACAAATAAAACATTTTTTTAAATGTGTAATTAAATCAGAGAAACCTCAAGTTTCTTTAGATGAAAGTATGGAAGTATTAAATATCGTTGAAATGGCAAAAAAATCTAATAATCAAAATAGAAAAATTATTATATAATTAATAAATGAGAATATTTTCTTTTATATTTGCAAGAGGTGGATCTAAAGGTTTACCAAAGAAAAATGTAAAAAAATTAAATGGCAAACCTTTAATAGTTTATTCACTTCAAATTTCAAAGAATATTAAAAAAATTGAAAAATGTTTTGTTTCGACAGACTCAATTGAGATTTCTAATATAGCATCCAGATATAATGCCCATGTTATAAACAGACCAATAAAATTGTCCTCAGATTTTTCACCTGAATGGAAAGCTTGGCAACATGCGATAAAATATTGTATAAAAAAGTATGGTAAATTTGATGTTTTTATAAGTTTACCTGCCACATCACCATTCAAAAAAGTATCAGACATAAAAAAATGTATAAAATTACTCGATCATAATACAGATGTCGTCATAACAATGTCACAATCCCAACGTAACCCATGGTTCAATATGGTACAGTCTAAAGCTAACAATTTTTTAAAATTAGTTAACAAAAAAACAAGAAGAATTGCCAGACGACAGGACGCTCCAGAAGTTTTTGACATATCAACCATTTGTTATGTAGCAAAGCCAGACTTTATTTTAAAAAATAATAGTTTTTGGGATGGAAGAGTAAAAGGTTTAGAAATACCATTTGAGCGCTCAATTGATATAGATACAGGATTTGATTTTAAACTAGCCAATCTTTTACTAAAAGACAAAAGAGGTTAATTTGTTACTTAAAAATAAAACAATTTTAATTAATGGTGCTGCTGGAAGATTAGGATTTGCATTTGCAAAAGAAATATTAAAAAATGGTGGTCAAGTTGTACTTGCTGATGTAAATGAAAATCAATTAAAAAAATTTCAAAAAAATTTAGATGAAGATAAAAGCTATTATTTTGTAGTTGATAACAAAAATGAAAACTCTTCAATTGATAGATGTATAAATTTTTCAATTGAAAAATTTGGAAAACTTGATTCTGCTATACATACTGCTTATCCAAAATCAGAAAAATGGGGAGTCAAGTTTGAGAATTTAGAATACAGACACTTATCTCAAGATTTAAGTTTACAATTAGGTGGTACTATTCTTTTCTCACAAAAAATTATAAATCAATTTAAAAAACAAGGTTATGGTAATTTGATACACATATCTTCAATACAGGGTATATCTGCACCAAAATTTGAACATTATGTTAATACAAAAATGAGCTCACCAATTGAGTATTCTGCAATGAAAGCGGGCGTAATATCATTAACAAAATATTTAGCGAAGTATTATAAAAACCAAAACATTAGAGTTAATTGTATTTCTCCAGGAGGAATTTTAGATAACCAACCTCAAGATTTTATAGAAAAATATAGACACTCTTGCTGTTCAAAAGGTTTATTAGATCCTGAAGATGTAGCAGGCACAGCATGTTTTTTATTATCTGATTTGTCAAATTTTATTACTGGTCAAAATATTATAGTTGATGATGGATGGAGTTTATGAAAATTAATAAAAAAGTATTAGTTACAGGAGCAGATGGTTTTATAGGCTCACATTTAACCGAGATGCTTGTGACACAAGGGTATCATGTTAAGGCACTGAGCCAGTATAATTCGTTCAACAATTGGGGTTGGCTTGAAAATATAAATTGTAAAAAAGATATTGAAATAATATCTGGAGACATACGTGACCCTCATTATTGTAAAAATATTACAAATAACATAGATATTATTTTTCATCTAGCTGCACTTATTGCAATTCCATTTTCTTACAATGCTCCAGATAGTTATTTGGAAACCAATATTAAAGGTACCTTAAATATATGTCAGGCAGCTAAAGAAAATGAAATATCAAGATTGATTAACACTTCTACAAGTGAAGTTTATGGAACTGCAAAATATGTTCCTATTGACGAAAAACACCCACTACAACCACAATCTCCTTACAGTGCTAGCAAAATTTCAGCAGATGCAATAGCAATGAGTTTTTATAATTCATTTGACTTACCAGTTACAATTGCAAGGCCTTTTAACACTTATGGACCACGTCAATCAGCTCGTGCGATAATTCCAACAATAATTACACAAATAGCTTCAGGTAAAAAAGAAATTAAATTAGGAGATCTTTCTCCTACTAGAGATTTTAATTATGTTGAAGATATAAGTCGTGGTTTCATTATGCTTGCAGAAAGTGAAAAAACAATTGGAAAAACTATAAACATTGGATCTAACAAAGAAATAAGCATTGGCGAAATATTTAATTTAATTAAAGAGCTGATGTCTAGTGATATTAATTTAATCAGTGATGAACTAAGAATGAGACCAAAAAAATCAGAAGTTTTTAGGCTTTGTTGTGACAATAAAAAAATTAAAAATTTAGTAAATTATGAACCTAAAATTGAAATTAGAGATGGATTAAATAAAACTATTGATTGGATAACGAAACCAGAAAATTTAAAATTCTATAAATCTGATATATATAATATTTAATGATTTTTATTAATTCTATAAAATTAACATATGACACAAATTAATTTTACGATAAAAAAATTATGAATGAGATTATTTTAATTGGTGGCGGTGGTCATTGTAAATCTGTAATAGATGTCATTGAGCAAGAGAAAAAATTTAAAATTGCTGGTATAGTGGAGAAGCAGTCTGATCTATTAGGTTCCAAAATTTTAGGATATAATGTTATTGGCAATGATACTGATTTAAAGAATTTAGTAAAAAAATACAAATATGCACTCATAACAGTTGGTCAGATCAAATCACCATCACTAAGAGTAAAGTTGTTTAAATTAGCTATTAAAGTTGGATTTAAACTTCCTTTAATTATATCTCCCAATGCCTACGTATCAAAGCATTCAAAGATAGGTAATGGTACTATTGTAATGCACAATGCAATAATTAACGCTGATACATCAATAGGTGATAATTGTATTATAAATTCAAAAGCGTTAATTGAGCATGATTGTTTGATATTCAATCATTGTCATATTTCAACAAATGTTACTGTAAATGGTGGTGTTAAAGTCAAGTCAAAATGTTTTATTGGTAGCAATTCAACAACAAAAAATAATATTGTAATAAATGAAAATAGTTTTATTAAAGCAAATACTTTAGTTACATGAGCGTTTTTATTATTGCAGAGGCTGGAGTTAATCACAATGGATCAATTGAATTAGCAAAAAAACTAATTGATGTTGCTTCCTCTGCAGGAGCTGATGCTGTAAAATTTCAAACATTTAAAGCAACAAACATAGTTACCAAAAGTTTAGAAAAGGCAAATTATCAAAAAAATAAAAATGATCCCACTGAAAGTCAGTTTAATATGATAAAAAAACTTGAATTAACGAGACAAGCACATATTGAGCTAATAGATCATTGTAGAAAAAAAAAAATAAAATTTTTATCATCACCGTTTGATTTAAGTAGTATAGAATTATTAAATGACCTTGGTTTGGAAATTTTTAAAATACCAAGTGGAGAGATTATAAACCTTCCATACCTAAGAAGTTTAGGAAAATTAAATAAAAAAATAATTCTATCAACAGGAATGTCAAATATGGACGAAGTGAAAAATGCTTTATATATTTTAGTCAAATCTGGTACAAAAAAAAGCAACATAACAGTATTACATGCAAATACTGAATATCCAACCCCAATGGAAGATGTAAATTTAAAGGCAATGTTAACTATTGGAAAAGAGTTAAATGTAAAATTTGGTTACAGTGATCACACGTTAGGTATTGAGGTGGATATTGCAGCAGTTGCAATGGGAGCACGTTGCATAGAAAAACATTTTACATTAGATTGCAGTATGGAAGGTCCAGATCACAAAGCAAGTCTAGAACCAAATAAATTTAAAGAAATGGTCAAAGCAATTAGAAATATAGAGCTTGCTTTTGGCAATGGTATAAAAGAACCTTCTAGAAGTGAGTTAGCAAATATGAATATCGTCAGAAAATCAATAGTAGCCAATACTCACATTAAAAAAGGTGAGATACTAAACGAAAATAATCTTGCCATAAAAAGACCAAACGGCGGCATAAGTCCTATGAGATGGGACGAAGTTATAAATACTAAAGCTAAGAAAGATTATAAAGAAGATGAATTAATATGAGCAAAAGAAAAATATGTATAGTCACAGGCTCAAGAGCAGATTATGGTCTATTATATTGGTTAATAAAGAAAGTTCAGGCTGATAAAAACCTTAAAATGCAGTTAATTGCAACTGGAATGCACTTAAGTCCAAACTTTGGTTTAACATACAAAGAAATTGAGAAAGAATTTAAAATAGATAAAAAAATCAATATATCTTTATCCTCCGATACTAACAAAGGTATTTCAAAGTCAACTAGCAGAGGTTTGATTTTATTTTCTAAGGCCTACGATGTGTTAAGACCAGATATAGTTGTGGTTTTAGGAGATAGATATGAAATATTTAGCGCGGTCAGTTCAGCAATGATATCAAGAATTCCAATTGCACACATTCATGGTGGTGAGACTACTTTAGGTGTAATCGATGAAGCTATCCGTCATGCTATAACTAAAATGAGTCATTTACATTTTACAGCCACAGACGAGTATTCAAAAAGAGTAATACAATTAGGAGAGAACCCAAAAAGAGTTTTTAATGTAGGTGGTGCAGGAATTGAAAATATCAAAAAACTTAAACTGCTATCTAAAGATAAATTTGAGAAATCAATTAATTTTAAGTTGAATATTAGAAATGTTATCGTCACATTTCATCCGGTGACCTTAGAGAAGAATACTTCAAAAAAATATTTTAAAGAAATTTTAAGTGCAATTGATGAGTTAAATAATACTAATATTATTTTTACGAAAGCAAATAGTGATTTAGATGGCAAAGTTATAAATCAAATGATTTTACAATATACCAAAAAAAATCCAAATAAATCTATTTTGATATCTTCATTAGGACAGCTAAATTACTTAAGCGCCTTGCAGTACGTTGATTTTATGATTGGAAATAGTTCAAGTGGAATAACTGAGGCACCTAGTTTTAAAATAGGAACAATAAATATTGGAGACAGACAAAATGGTAGAATAAAAGCTGGAAGTGTAATTGACTGTTTGCCAGTTAAGAAAAATATTAATAGAGCCGTAAAAAAAATTTACTCAAAAAAATTTCAAAAATTTTTAGAAAAAGTAAAAAATCCATATGGTGATGGATGTGCAAGTAAAAAAATTGTTAAAGTATTGAAAAGAACAACATTAGATAATATTTTAAAAAAAAATTTTTATAATATAAAATATTCAATATGAAAATATTATGTCATTAAATTAATACCTAAATATGTATAAATATAATTTTATAATCAATGTTGATGATTTTGGAATGAATGACTCAATTAATCAAGCATGTATTAGTCTAAATAAATTAAAAAAAATAAATAGCATTTCAGTGATCATGAACTATCAAGACCAATACAAAATAAAAAAATATTTAAAAAGATATAATGGTAAAATAGGTCTTCATTTAAATTGGACAGAAAATAAGCCAACTATTAAGAAATTAAAAACTAAATTTTATAATCAAGGATGCTTTCAAGGCTATAAAAAAATTTTAGCTTCTTACATTTTTGGCAAATTAAATTATGACGATTTATATAAAGAAGCTGAAAATCAACTTCGAATGTTAAAAAAAATTAGTCCAAAAATTGACCATATAGATGGACATCAACATATACATATGCTGCCTATTTTATGGAGAGTTGTAAATGATTTGGCATCAAAATATAAAATTCCTAGGGTAAGGCACCCAATTGAAAAGATTTATTGGGGAGATCAATTTTCATTGATTTTTAAAAAAATAATTTTTTATTTTTTATCTTTTTTTAATAAA
>TARA_B100001057_G_scaffold195457_1_pt1 | contig 14366 bp, 10 predicted proteins | sample TARA_B100001057 | Tara Oceans TARA_B100001057 (sample SAMEA2621839) | marine metagenome | biome: marine biome (ENVO:00000447); feature: surface water layer (ENVO:00002042); material: "saline water (ENVO:00002010), including plankton (ENVO:xxxxxxxx)" | depth 5 m
AAAATAACCTCTGCGCAGAGTGTGTCGGTCTCTGCGTCAATCACCCGGGTCATGATCCAATTCGATTCTGTGCGCCGACTTTCGCTCAGCGCAATGATCTCGCGCTCAAGCTTGTAGGGGTGATCGACAAATAGCGGTCCGCTGATCATTTTGATTTCTTGCGCAGCAAACAGACCAATGGCCGGCCCCTTGGTGCGATAACCCGTATGCCCGCTGGTGTACTGGGTGAGCACGCTGATCATCTCAAGTGGAATGACCGCTCGCCCCCAGGGGTTGTTGTCGCTGTAGTAAGGGTGGTTTTCGGTGATTTTTTGCAATTTCTGCGCAAGGCTGAAGGGGTACATGGCGCCCATGTTTTGATCCATGGCCATGCGCGCAGATTCGGGGTTAGCAGCGCCAAGCTGTCCGACGCTGAGTTCACTGAGTATCACCAGTTGTTCTGCCGGGCGCAGTTTCGCGCGCCGCATGTCTAACTCGGTTTCACCGTAATCTGGCCCAAGCGAGGCGGTGCCCGTTAAGACCGGCGTGCCATCGCGTTTTTCGGCGTTGATGCGGGCAACGCCTCCCGTCTCAACCTGTTCTACCATCACGCGTACTTCTTCGCCTTCTACCACCATGGTTTGGTAATGGGCGCTGATGCAGCCGCGCTCAAACCATGCATCGCCAAAGACCTCGTGCAGCATCGGCACGAACTGGCTGAAATGGGTGGGGCCTTCGATGGGGGCGCCTGCAAAGCCGAGATCCTCAGCCATTTTGTCGTCGTGAATCGACAGATGTCCGTCGTATTCCTGATCACCCAACATTTGTCGCGGTGCGCGGAATTCGCCGATCAGTGTGTTCGATGCGCTCATATCTTTTCTCCCCATTTTCTCTTTCTGACGGAAAAAGTAGCAGAACACTGCAGCAAAGTCTGGTCGACTCGTCTATCTGCTGGCATTGGCACATCACAGGCTGCTGTGTTGATATACATGACCTGTTAGGAGAGGAGGTTCACCATGGTCTATGCCCACCGCGCTGATATTTACGATGCGGATACTCACATGATGGAGTCACCTACTTGGCTGGCGGAGTTCGCCGACGCCAAGTTGCGCCCGCATTTAACGCCCTTCGGGCAAAGCAATCCCGCAGCGTTAGCGGAAGCTGAGCAGGCCCTAGCAGGTTTTGCCAAGCGCCAGCAAAATCCGGATTTGGCCGCAGAGATCGAAGCATCCTTTATGGCTATGCAGCACAAAGGCTTCGAGGGCCTGGGCGCTTGGGATCGCGACGAGCGGGTTCGGGTCAATGATTTGTTGGGTTTCAGCGCCCATATTGTGTTCCCCACGGCGGCCTTTGATCAGGTGCAGGGTGCGCAAGACCCAGAAGTTTTTGGCGGTTCGGTGCAGGCACTGAATCGCGGGCTCGCCAGCTTTTGCGCAACCGATGCCCGCATGCACCCCGCTGCCTATATTCCGTTTCGACACGGGCCGGAGTTAGCCATGAGCTACCTAGATTCGGCCATTGCGCAGGACTTTACCGTGGTCATGATCGACACCATCGCGCCTCATGGGGCCAAGGCGTTCACTCATCCTGACTTCGATCCGATTTGGGCAAGAATTCAGGATGCGGATATGGCGATTACCATACATGTCGGCACCGATGGCGGCTGGGATCCGGTGCCGCTGTCGTTTTATAACAACGGCGGCAGTGTGCCCGAGCATGCCGCGGGCGATGCACCGCGCGATGCTATCGCCTACATGGGCATTCAATACAATGCCGAGTTGTTTCTCGCAGCCATGATTTTCGACGGCGTTTTTCACCGATTTCCCGGGCTGCGGGTTGCCGTGGTGGAGCTGGGGGCCTCGTGGATTGTGTCGTGGATGAAGCATTTGGATCAGGCTTACCGCGCTTTTCGCCGCCTGCAGGATCTGTCGCAAGTGAAAATGCAGCCATCTGAATATGTGCAAAAGCATATTAAGGTGACACCATTTGCCGGCGAGGACATTGGCTGGTTGCTCAGCACCCAAGCCCAAGATCTGTTGCTGTTCGCCTCGGACTATCCGCACCATGAAGGCACGGACGATCCAATTGCGCGGTTTGAAAAAACCATGGACGGGGTGGGCGAGATTGCCAAGCAAAAATTCTATACGGATAACTTTCGGGCGCTGTTGGGTAGTCGTCTGACGACTTGATCGTCAGTATTTTTGACCCCAAAGACGCAGGTGCCCAGAACAAATACAACAAACGCGGAAAGCAAAAAGGAGAGAATCAAGGTGCAGGACATTTACATTGTGGAAGCGGCGCGCAGCCCCATTGGTAAACGCGGTAAGGGTTTGGCTGGTTTAATGCCCGCAGATTTGCTGGGCAAGGTGCAGCGAGGCGCGCTGGAGCGTGCGGGTATTGATCCTGCCAACGTTGGACAGGTCATTGGCGGCTGTGTGTCTCAAGTCAACCAACAGTCTTTTAACATCGCGCGTATTGCGTGGTTGTCTCAGGGCTTCCCAGAAGAAGTGGCCGCCACCACGGTGGATTCCCAGTGTGGTTCCAGCCAGCAGGCGACTTCCATGGGCGCCGCGATGATTGGCTCAGGTATGGAAGATATCGTGATGGCTTGCGGTGTCGAGATGATGTCGGTCATTCCGCTTGGCTCCAACATGGCGGGTGGCGTACCGATGGGCGAAAGCTACATGCAGCACTATCAGCCTACCAGCCAGTTTCAGGGTGCGGCGATGATCGCCGAGGAGTATCAGATTACTCGGCAGGACACCGATGCCTTTGGTATGTCTAGCCAAGAAAAGGCCATTGCTGCTTGGGAAGAGGGCCGTTTCGATCGCGAGATTGTGCCAGTAGAAGCCCCGGTGCTCGACAAAGAAGGCAATCCCACAGGCGATATGCATACGGTGACCAAGGATGAGGGTCTGCGGGCTACGGATATGGCTTCGCTTGGCGCGCTGCAGGCCGTGCCCGGTCAGGAAATTCATACAGCAGGTTCTAGCTCTCAGGTGTCCGACGGCGCCGCCGTGGTCATTCTCGCGAGTGCGGCTGGCGTTGAGAAATATGGCCTTAAGCCTCGGGCGAAAATTCGTGCGACCACCTTGGTCGGCTGCGACCCGGTCACCATGCTGAAAGGACCGATTCCAGCAACAAAAAAGGTACTGGATCAGACCGGCCTAAGCATCGACGACATCGACACCTTTGAAGTCAATGAAGCGTTTGCCTCCGTCGTGCTGGCCTGGCAGAAGGCCGTCGGGGCTGATGCGGCCAAGGTAAATCCCAACGGCGGGGCCATTGCGCTGGGGCACCCAACCGGCTCTACTGGGGCTCGCCTCATTACCACTGCCTTGCACGAACTGGAACGCACCAACGGTCGCTATGGCTTGATCGCCATGTGCTGTGGTGGCGGGCTGGGTACCGGTACGGTCATCGAACGCCTGTAAAACGCCCGTTAAGTTGTTGGCGTTTTAGGGCGGTGAATTAAATGGCGCAGATGATCCTCAGCTGCGCCTTTTTTATGGGCCTGGTTGCCTTAATTTCTTATCGTAAAACGCGCGGTGAGGTCGCCACCAGGGACGGCTACTTCCTCGCCGGACGGGGTCTGACGGCGGTATTCATTGCCGGTTCTATGTTGCTGACGAACCTGTCTGCGGAGCAGCTGATTGGTCTGAACGGCTCAGCCTATGGCTTCAATCTCAGCAGCATGGGCTGGGAGGTTACCGCCGCGGTAGCCACGGTCTGTATGGCCTTTGTGTTTTTGCCGCGCTATCTGGCTGGTGCGTTTTCGACATTGCCCGAGTTTCTCAATGACCGTTTTGATGGCAGCGTGCGGGCGCTCTCGGCGGTGCTGTTCATGGTGGGCTATGGCCTGATCACCATTCCTTCGGTTCTGTATGCGGGTTCCATCGCTGTACTGCAATTATTCGATGTGCCCGGGTTGCTTGGGCTGTCCTACGCTCAGTCGTTGGTGGTGACCATCGTCGGTATTGGCGCCATCGGAGCGGTTTACGCGGTCTTTGGCGGGCTGAGGGCCGTGGCTGTATCAGATACCCTGAACGGTATTGGCTTGCTGATCGTCGGCTTGGCGGTGCCCGTTTTGGGCTTGATGGCGCTCGGTGATGGCAGTTTGGGGGCAGGCCTACATACCATTGCCAATACCGAAACCCAGAAACTCAACGCTATTGGCGGCCCCACAGATCCCACCCCGTTTGCGACGCTGTTTACCGGCATGGTATTCGCCAATTTGTTTTATTGGTGCACTAATCAATACGTAATTCAGCGCACGCTGGCGGCGAAAAGTCTGGCAGAGGGTCAGAAAGGCGTGCTGTTTTCAGGCTTTTTCAAGGTGCTGGTGCCGTTCTTCATGATGCTACCCGGGGTCATCGCCTTTCACCTGTATGGCGGGCCCGATGCCCCGGGTGGCTTAGCGTCCATTGATTTGGCCTACCCGCGGCTGATTGCCGATGTGTTGCCCAGCTACGCCATGGGCTTTTTTCTTGCCGCGCTGCTCGGTGCGGTCTTTTCGTCTTTTAACTCACTGCTCAACAGCGCAGCGACACTCTTCTGCTTGGATGTGTATCTGCCGTACCGGCAGCGCCGAGGTAAAGCCGCGCTGGACGACTCTGCACTGTTACGTGTGGCGCGTCGGGTTAGCGTGGCGATTGCGTTATTTTCCTTTGTGGTCGCGCCGCTGCTGCAATTTGCGCCAGACGGTCTGTGGCAGGTGATTCGCGTCTTTACCGGGTTCTACAACATTCCGATTATCGCCATTGTCATTGTCGGACTATTCAGCCTGCGCGTGCCTGCCTTGGGGCCTAAGTTGGTGATCGGCTTTCATTTGATCGCCTACGGCTTGCTGCAGTTTGTGTTTAAAGACGCCGTTAATGTGCACTTTCTGCATCTCTACGCCATCCTATTCGTGATTGAGGTGGGCATACTTTTGGCCACAGGGTATTTCTCGCCGAGGGCCGAAGCGTGGCTTTATTCCACGACCCATTTGGTGCCCATGGAGCCGTGGCGCTTTCGTATTCCCTGCGCAGCTACGCTTTTGTCTTGTGTGGTCGCGCTATACTTACTCTTTTCACCCATCGGCTTGGTTGGTGGATTGAGCAACAGTTTCTGGCCGTTGATTATGCTGCTGACTGTGGGGAATGGTGCGCTGTGGGTATGGCACGTGCTGGGCGGGCAGGCTCGTTTTGTGATGCGAAATACCGAGTGAACAGGCGGTGGACGACACTAGCAAGAGATGAGCAATAACAGATGAGCAAAATGCGATTGCGCGGTTTTGAAAATGCATCGGGTCAGCGCCACGTGTCTGAGGATGATCGTTATCTCTATCGGCGCGAAGAACCCCGGTTCCGTCTGGTTATTATTGGTACCGGCACCATGGGTCAGGAGCATATGCGTGTGGCAGCCTTGCTAGGACGTGCCCGCATACATGGCATTTACGACACCCAGAGCTTGAGCATGGACACCGCCGAGGCGAACTTCCTTTCTCTGCAATCGCAGCCATTGGTGCGTTACAACGATTTATCTTCGGCGTGTAATGATCCGGCGGCGGATGCTCTACTGATTTGCACGCCAAACCACACCCACTTTGATGTGCTACGCACCGCGATGCAGTCGAACAAACCCATTTTTCTTGAAAAGCCCATGGCAACCGAGTTGCAGGATGCAGCCGAAATCGTGCGCGCCAATGAGGCCTATGAGTCTTTCATCCAGATTGGCCTGCAATATCGGTATAAGCCGCAGTATCTCGAGGCGTTTCGCGAGGCGCTAGACAACCGTGCACTAGGGCAGATCAAAACCGTGAGCGTGAGCGAGTATCGGCCGCCGTTTCTCGATAAGGTGGATCAGTGGAACAAATTTGCGCGCTTGAGTGGTGGCACCTTGGTGGAAAAGTGCTGTCACTATTTTGACCTGATCAATTTGCTCGCCGAGGCCCGGCCCCAGCGCGTTTACGCGAGCGGAGGTCAGGCTGTGAACTTTGTCGATTTTGAGCGCAACGGCGTGAAGTCGGATATCGACGACCATGCCTTCGTCGCCATTGATTACGCCAATGGTGTGCGGGCGAGCTTTACCCTCAATATGTTTTGTCCGGACTTCGCCGAGGAGCTTATCGTCGTCGGCGACGCTGGCCGCCTGAAAGCTGAGGAGTACCATGACATTCATCGCAGCGGGTCGGGAAACGCTAGCCTGACCATCAAACTGGGCGAAAACGGCTTGTCGAAAACATCCGATCTGACCTATCCCCGAGCGATTGAGCAAAGCGGTCATCACGGTTCCACGTACTTTGAGCATATCGCGTTGATGGATCGGCTAGAGGGCAAGGAGGTGGACAGCGCAACACCACGGCAGGGTATGTGGGCCATGGTGGTGGCCAGCGCCGCCCAGCAATCCCTCGCTTTAGGCAGGCCAATCGATGTAGACAGATTTATCCTTGATCACGATCTTGCGTCACTATTGAACAGGTAGGTTCGGTTCGGGAGCCAGCACCGGAAAATCACGGAATATAAAAAGGACAAACACGCTTATGCAAACTATTGCCGTTGGTGATCAAGCCATGCCAGCTGTGGGTTTGGGATTGTGGAAAATCGATCCTGCAAACGTCGCCCAAGCTGTCTATGACGCCATTGAAGCAGGGTACCGTCATCTCGACAGCGCCGCCGATTATGGTAACGAAGCTCAAGTAGGCGAGGGTATTGCCCGCGCGATTGCCGATGGCCTATGCAGTCGAGAAGAGCTTTGGGTGACCTCGAAGCTGTGGAATACCTATCACCGACCTGAGCATGTGCTAACTGCCTGCCAAAGATCCCTCGACGACTTGGGGCTTGAGTATTTCGATTTGTACCTCGTGCACTTTCCGATTGCGCTGAAGTACGTTGATTTCGCAGACCGGTATCCGCCTGAGTGGCTGCACGATCCGGATGCCGCTGAGCCCTGCATGGAGCGCGATGCGGTACCCCTAAGCGATACATGGAAAGCCATGGAGGGCTTGGTGGCGCAGGGTCTCGCTAAGCAAATCGGTGTGTGCAACTACAATACCGGCTTGCTGCACGACCTGATGAGCTACGCGCGTATTAAGCCCGCCATGCTGCAAATCGAATCCCACCCGTATCTCACCCAAGAGGCGCTCATCCGCACGGCTCAAGGCTATGGCATGGCGGTTACCGCATTCTCGCCGCTTGGCTCGGCGTCCTATGTCGAGTTAGACATGGCCACCGAGCAAGAGTCCGCACTTGCCGAACCTGCCATCGTGGAAATTGCTCAGCGTCATGGGGTCAGCGCTGCGCAAGTTGTATTGCGCTGGGGACTACAACGCGGCACTGCGGTCATTCCCAAGACCAGCAAGCCTGAGCGACTGAAGGAAAACTTAGATCTGTCAGCATTTGCCTTATCAGACGACGATATGGTCTCGATTGCAGCGCTCAACAAAGAACGGCGCTTTAATGATCCCGGTGTATTTTGTGCCGATGCTTTCAACACCTTTCACGCGATATACGATTGATGGCAGTCATTGCACCAACCGACCTTGCGGGTAGCAGTGCAAGCGCTTCGGAGGCTTTTCCGCTGCTCTATGTGCCGACGCAACCCATGGGTACCGAGGCCTCCTCGGTTTGGGTCAGTGCTCATCGCACGATACTGCAGACGGCCTTAGCGCAGTCCGGGGCGTTGGTGTTTCGCGGCTTTGGGCTCGCGAGCGATGCAGATTTTGATCGTTTTATTCAGGCCTTTGACTGGCCGAACTTTACCTACGCGGAGTCGTTATCGAATGCCGTGCGTCGTAATCGCACCGAGCGAGTCTTTACCGCTAACGAGGCGCCGCCAGAAGTGTCTATCTATCTGCATCACGAAATGGCGCAAACGCCGATCTACCCCTCGCGCTTGTTTTTCTTTTGCGAGCAGCCAGCCCAAGGCGGCGGCGCCACACCCATCTGTCGTTCGGATTGGTTGCTAGAACGGCTTGCGGCAGTCGCGCCAAGGTTCGTTGCTGATTGCGCAGCAAAGGGCGTGCGATATTCACAAACCATGCCCGCGGATGATGATCTTTCCTCGGGGCAGGGGCGCAGTTGGCGCAGCACGTTAAGCGCTGAGAGCAAGGCCGCTGCAGAAGCCAAACTGTCTCAGCTTGGATATTCTTGGCAATGGCAGACTGACAATGCGCTTAGCGTCACTACACCGGTACTGCCTGCGGTGCGTGAACTGGCAGACGGCAGCCGCTCGTTTTTCAACCAACTCATCGCGGCTTTTTTCGGCTGGCAAGACGCGCGCAACGATGGCCGCAAAGCCATTACGCTGGGCGACGGTGGGGCATTGGACATCGACGCTATGCAGACGGCGGTTGCACTGGCAGAAGAACTCATTGTCGATCTGCAGTGGCAGCAGGGCGATGTGGCGCTGGTCGATAACTATCGCGTAATGCACGGGCGGCGTCCTTTTCATGGCGAACGTCGAGTACTGGCATCACTTGTGGCTTGATCGAATCGCCAAAATTTTCCGTTGGAGGCGTCAACACATGCATAAAACGTTACTCACACAGCTAACAGGCTGCGCGTTTTTGATGTCACTTATCATGCTGCAGCCGGTATCCGCATCTCAGTCAACGGCGCGAAGCGATTCAGCGGATACAGGCGTCAGGCTCTTTGTATTTAACTGCGGTGATTTTCTCTTTCCGTCCTTGCTGAACTTCGGCATCGACGACAATGAAACCACGGTGCGCGCGTTGGTGGTGCCTTGCTACGTCATCGAGCACCCTAAGGGAACAATGCTATGGGACGGAGGTCTGCCGTCGGCCATCGCTAACGTGCCAGGCTGGCAGCGAAATCCAGATTCCGGCGTGCAGCTTCGGCTACAGCGCACGCTGCAAGACCAATTGCTCGCGATGGATCTTGGCTTTGATTTAACCAGTATCGATCTAGCGGCCTTTTCGCATATTCATTATGACCATGTCGGGGTCGCTAACGAGCTAACCAACGCCACATGGTTGGTGCAGCGCGGTGATTACGACGTGGTTGCCGCCGGTGCGGCGGTGCCGGCCTATGATCCGGCGCTGTTTGCGGAAATTCGAAAGCGTCCGACGCGGGTGCTTGATGGTGATTTTGATGTGTTTGGAGACGGCACGGTGCGGCTGATTAGCGCCACGGGACACACACCCGGCCACCAAGTGCTGTATCTGGAGCTGGCTGAATTTGGGCCGCTGATATTGTCCGGTGATCTTTACCACTTTCGTATCAGCCGAGAGCAGCGCCGAGTACCAATGTTTAATGTCGACAAGGGCCTCACTCTGACAGCAATGGACAAGATTGAGGCTTTAGTGGCTTCTACGGGCGCCACGTTTTGGATTGAGCACGACGCAGCTTTATTTCAAACCCTCTCGCTGGCGCCTGACTATTACCGCTAGAGGCTTCAGCCAATGGTTAAGCGATTGGCGCGACGCTCGATCACCCACTTGGTGGGTACGGTCAAAAGTGCACGACCATTGTCTGAGGCGAAGGTAGACATCACTTGCTCTTGGGTCGCGCAACTAAGACTTTGAAAGTAACGCTGGCTGCGCTGGGCAATCCACGCGGCGTGTACGTCAGCCCTATGTTCTTGGGTGTTGCCATTAAAAGAAACGACGATTGGCGCGAGTTTGGGTTGATCTGCTTGTGCATCGAGCACGTGGCCAGCGGTTGGGTTTTCAGCCTCCATTGCTTGCTGAAACGCAAGGCTAGATAGCACGAAGGGCTCACTGTACTGACTCAGTAAGTGCTGCACAAAGGCGAGGGCGGTTTTGGGTATTTCATCCTCTGCTGGATAGGCAATGGGGTAATCATGAAACTCCGGTGACTGTACTTCTGGGGTGAGCATATGCTCGACCCAGCGAAACACGCGGGGAGCATGCTGCTGCATGAAGCTGAGGCCAGCAGGGTCTCGCCCCAAGTGCGCATGCATGGCACCCATGATGGCGTAGTCGGCTGCGCTGGGATGTCCGCCAAGTAGATAGGGGTGGTGCTGAAAATGTGTTTCCAACAGTTTTAGTACGTCGAGATATTGTTCGTCTAATGCTCCTCGGATAGCCTCGCTGGTGGGCGGCAACCCATAGCTCATCATCCGGTCGGCAATGAGGCTACCGTACTTTTGCAATTCCTCATCGCTGCCTTGCGGACGAAAGGAACGCCCAAAGTCAGCCTTAACAAAGGCTAAGTTTTCTTCGAACAGCCAGCGGTGTCGCCAAGCCAGTCCAACGAGCCCTTCGCTGCCCAGTAGTTCCATCAAGTGCACAAAGGTTCGTTGCTTGGGGGTTGCCGGGATTGCTGGCAGTTCAGGGAAGCGGGCCTCTAGATGATCCAGCATCTCAATGCTGTCTTGAATCACCTCATCGTTTGGTGTGAGCAGCTGGGGAATACGATGAGAGCCCGAGGTGGGCCGGACGTGCTCGCGAAAACGGTTCTCACTCGGCAAGCGTTCAACAAAGGGAATACCTTTTTTGCGCAAATGGCTGCGTGACTTGGCGGTGTAGTAAGAGGCATAGGAGCCGTAAAGCGTATAGGTGTCGGTCATGGTCTGTGCTCGCTGCGGGTGGGGTCGCAGTCTCTTGCTGCGCATGTTGATCGCTGACTTTAGCAGTAGCTGCCTTGTAACTGCACAACCCATGGTCTAGCGTCATCGCAGGTAAGCGCCGAATTCGATATTGAGGGGGAAACCATGATCGACATGATTTTATTAAGCCTTGTGCTGCTGTTAGTCCATCTTCTGCTGCCGAGCGTCATCGCGCTGGCGGGCGGTCATGTGTCTGTGGCCTATTTGTTCAGTTCTCGTGATGAGGTGGCGGGTACCACAGCCTTGGTGCAGCGCGCGCAGCGTGCCTGCGGCAACCTGCTTGAAACCTTGCCTGCTTTCTTAGTGCTGGCCGTGCTTAGCCTAATGCAAGACTCACAAGCACTAGCGCTTGCCCAAGGCTGGTTAGTACTGCGGGTGATTTATTTGACTTGCTACCTCGCTGGCATTGCCTATGTGCGTTCATTGGTTTGGATTGGCGCGCTGGGCTGCCTTATGGGTATGGCGCTACCGCTGTTTTAGTGCCGCGCCGAATGCGCTAAGCAGGACAATTGCAGCAATGGAATAAAGCGCGCGTTGGTTAGCCGTTGGGGAGGCCATTGCAGCCATGGCAGTAAGCTCTTTATCGTACTTGTGGACAGTAATTTGCTGGTGGAAGCAGGGCCAAATGCCGCTTCGTGTTGCGGGTGATGTATCACCTGATGCAGTCTGCTCGCTGATTTTTTCAAGGCATCTTTCGTAGCGTTCGACAGCTTCAGTCTTCTCGGCATAAAAAGCTGATGCGGTTTGATTTAGCGACACCAGTGATGCAAGCCCTAGCACTAACGCGAGCGCTGCTAGCACTCGGCTAGCGCGGGTGAAGGACAACGGGCAGCTCGGTATAGCCACGGACAAAGTTCGAATGCACGCGCTGCTCCGGTCCGACCACTTCGACCAGTCTAAAGCGCTTCATGATTTCCTCCCACAGCACGCGCAGTTGCATCTCCGCGAGGCGGTTGCCCATGCAGCGATGAATGCCAAAGCCGAATGACACATGGTGGCGCGGGTTGGCGCGATCAATGATGAAGTCGTCGGCATGTTCGATTTCGGTCTCGTCCCGATTACCACTGATGTACCACATCACTACCTTGTCGCCCTTGCGGATGGTTTTGCCGCCAAGCTCAACCTCTTCAAGGGCAGTGCGTCGCATGTGGGTCAGCGGTGTTTGCCAGCGAATGATCTCGGGCACCATGCTGGTGATTAATGAGTGGTCGGCGCGCAGTTTGTCGTATTCGGCCGGATTTTGATTGAGGGCCAAAACGCCGCCGGTGATGGAGTTTCGGGTAGTATCGTTGCCGCCCACGATCAGCAAGCCGAGATTGCCGAGATAGTCCATGGGACGGTCAACCATATCCGCAGTCGTAGGATCTCGCTGCATCAATGTAATCAGGTCAAACCCCTCCTCTGGCTGTGCCTTCCGCTGATGCCAAAGATCCTGAAAGTAGCGAAGGCACTCGCGCATCATCGCTGTTCGCGCCTTGGCGCCCTCGATGTCGCCCGCTCGTACCCCGCTGGTGAAATTGTCGGACCATGCGGTGAGCTTGGAGCGCTCTTCAAAGGGAAAGCCAAACAACGTAGCTAACATTTGGGTGGTTAGATTGATGGAAACCGCATCGACCCAGTTAAATGGTGTGCCAATGGGCAGACTTTCCAGAATTTCGATGGATCGATCACGAATCAGTGATTCGAGATTGACCAGATTTTTGGGCGCGACAACAGGTTGCACGGCTTTGCGCTCCGGGCCATGTCGAGGCTGGTCTGCGGTGATGAAGCTCGTTGTTGGTAGGCTGGGGTCTTGATCGACTAGCGTAATGCCGCTGGCAGAAGAGAATTGTTGGTTGTTTTTATCCACGGCCATGATGTGGTCGAAAGTCGTTACCGACCAATATGGGCCAAAGGCGGAGTCGTGATGAAAATGCACGGGTGAGTCTTCGCGTAAACGCTTGAAGTATGGCCGCCAGACGTCTTTAGAGAACATGCTGGCTCGACTGACGTCGAAACTGTCGAGTTCGCCAAGCCAAGGTTTTTCAGAATGTTGCAGGCCGTTGATACGCATCGCCTGTCCCCCAAAAGATTTGTACAGCGCTGAGGATGCCGTAAATTTTGATTCATGGGGAGGTTTACTAATGCAACTCGCTTGTGGGGCGAGGTGACGGCTTGCCAGTGAACGCCGGCAGGTTGTCGAGCAAAGCGATGAAATTTCGCGCGCCACTCTTAGGTCCATATCGGCAAGATGCAGCATCAAGCGCGCTGCCGCTGATTTTTTTAATACCACCCTGGAAGATATCGCCGTCTTACTACCGCTCTTGGTTGCTTTAGCGCTGTAAATGCCGAGTCGGCATAGTCAACTCCAGTCGCAGCTGCGATATCTGAGCTTACTGACGTGGTTAAGCTAATAACGTTAAGATCCGCCAAGGTACAAAGAGCAATCCGCTTGCCCCAAACCGGTGCAGTGCGAGTGATGTGAAACGTAGAGAGGGAGATCTTGTGGATAATCCATTTGCGCCGCTTACGGCGGCAGAAATCGACAAAGCTGTGGCGATTTTTCGTCGTGAGCAAAAGGGCGACAATGCGGTGTTTTGCTCATCGGGCCTCGATGAGCCAGCAAAGGCCGATGTAAAAGCCGGAAAGTCGGTGCCTCGCATTGTGAAGTTCCTTGGTACAGATAGCGCGCCGGATGGTGGTTTTGAGGTCTACGTTAATCTCGACGATGACAAGATCGAGCGACTGATACGCCTTGGCAATGATGCTCAAGCGCCCTACGGCTACTATGACTTGGGTGTTGCAGTTCAACTGACCAAGAGCAATCCCGAGTGGCTGTCTGCGGTGAAGGCGCGAGGTATTGCTTGCGAGACCGAGAAGGATCTCGAGCGCATTCAGATAGACCCTTGGCCGGCTGGTGGTTATGCCGATGCGGAAGTTCCGGCAGGGCATCGTGCGTTGCGCTGTATTGCCTTTGTGCGAGAGGACGAGACCGACAATGGTTATGCGCGCCCGATTCACGGCGTGATTTGCCATGTCGATGTGACGGCGGGGCAGGTTGTGCGCGTCGAGGACACTGGGGTCGTACCGATGCCGCCGAACCCTGGGCGGTTCGATGCCGCTCACCAAGACAGCGCGCGAACAGACCTGAAAGACTTAGAGATTACCCAGCCTGATGGTCCCAGCTTTGCGGTAGACGGCTATCGAGTGAAATGGCAGGGCTACGAATTTTCCGTTTCTATGCATCCGGTGCATGGCCTCGTGCTGCATCAGCTCTCACTGCAACAGCGCCCGCTTCTGTACCGAGCAGCCCTGTCAGAAATGATCGTACCTTACGGTGACAACGACAATATGCACGCTTGGAAGCACGTACTTGATGCGTCGGAGTACAACATGGGTATGTTGGTTAACTCACTGAAGCTCGGCTGTGATTGTCTTGGAGAGATCTTCTACTTCGACGTCAATCAGGTGACGTGGGAGGGCAAGGTAAAGTGCGTCGAAAACGCCATCTGTATGCATGAAGAGGACTACGGCATTCAGTGGAAGCACTACGACAGTGAGTCGCAAACCAGTGAAGTGCGGCGCTCACGGCGCTTGGTCATTAGCTCTATTTTCACCATCGGCAACTACGACTACGGTTTTTACTGGTATCTTTACCTGGACGGTACCATCCAGATGGAAATCAAACTCACGGGTATTGTGGGCGTAAGTGCGGTCACAGAGGCCACCCATAATCCAGCACAGTCGCCGCTAATTGCCGAGGGTTTGGCATCGCCAGTACATCAGCATGTTTTTTGCTTTAGGCTCGATTGGGATCTCGATGGCGGGCCAAACGC
>TARA_B100001057_G_scaffold499089_1_pt1 | contig 14355 bp, 14 predicted proteins | sample TARA_B100001057 | Tara Oceans TARA_B100001057 (sample SAMEA2621839) | marine metagenome | biome: marine biome (ENVO:00000447); feature: surface water layer (ENVO:00002042); material: "saline water (ENVO:00002010), including plankton (ENVO:xxxxxxxx)" | depth 5 m
TTTTTGAGATAATTTATTTAACATACCACGCAATATGTCAAATTTCTCGTCTATTATACTTTTTTTTACAAATACCGTCTTTTTAAACATTTGCTGTTTTTTCCAAGCAATATCCTCGTTATTTTGACTTTTATCTTTCTTATTATATCTTGATTTTTGATAAGTATCCACCCCCAATAACTCAGTTAAACGCTTCAATACCTTTGTTACATCTTCATTTAATGAATAATCTTTCAATTCATCTTTTATTCTGATAACATCTTCTAATGTATAATTTACCATTCTAATATTAAACCAATTTTGATTTTAAATATTTTTTTAATATTATATATTTATCAAAATATATAAAAACTCTGATTGTTATTGTATAACCTATGAATCAAATTAATATCAAAAAATGGGATGATTTACAATTAAAAACTGATTTATTAAGAGGTATCTATTCATATGGGTTTGAATACCCAAGTGATATTCAAAAACGAGCAATTTATCCAATTATTAATGGACGCGATGTTATTGCACAAGCACAATCAGGAACTGGAAAAACAGGCACTTTTTCTATTTCGTCGTTGCAATTAGTTGATGAATCAGTTAATTCTACTCAAGTTCTTGTATTGACAACTACACGAGAACTTGCTATGCAAACTCACAAGGTATTTACTGATATTGGAACTTTTATGGAAGGTGTCACTACAAAACTACTTGTTGGCGGAACAAGCGTGAATGATGATATTAAATATTTATCTACTACAAATCCGCACATTATTATTGGGACACCAGGAAGAGTATTTGATATGATTAAAAGAAAAAAGATTAACTTATATACAGTAAAACTATTCATAATGGACGAAGCCGATGAAATGTTGTCTTCTGGATTTAGAGATCAAATTAAATCTATATTTGAATTTTTTAATGAATCTATACAAAATACTATTTTTAGTGCTACTATGCCTAGAGAAGTAATACAGCTCACGCAAAATTTTATGCGAGAACCATTACATCTTACTATGAAGGTAACTGAATTATCACTTGATGGAATTGAACAATATTTTGTAGCAGCGCAAGATGATATGAACAAATATGAATTACTAAAAGTAATATATAATAAGGTAGTCCAAACAACATCTATTATTTTTGTCAATGGTATCAAGCGGGTCAACTCTTTACATGAGGCTATGGAAAAGGATGGTTTCTTAGTATATAAAATGCATAGTTCGTTAGATAAGGAACAACGAGCAAAGGTTTTATCTGATTTCAAAGGCAGTTCAAATAGTATTCTTATTTCTTCTGATTTAACTGCAAGAGGTATTGATATACAGCAAATTAGTATGGTGATTAATTTTGATATTCCCAGAGATGTTCATACTTATTTACACAGAATTGGAAGAAGTGGTAGATGGGGACGTAAAGGGATGGCAATTAATATGATTTGCGAACGAGATGTATATACGATGAAAAAAATAGAAAACCATTATAAAATAGATATCAAAGAATATCAATAAATAATTACGTTCGAATAATGTATAAAAATTATATTCATTTAATATTATGAATATAATTAACAATATCCAAAGTCAATTTAAAAACTTATTCAATGCACCATCTTCTGAATCGTCGCCATCTACAGAAGAAATCGAAATCAATGTTGAATCTAATTTCAAACTTCCGATTGAATATTTAGATAAAAGGGATATTAAAACCTTATCTCCTATCGTTTCTAATGACCTCGAATTAATGACTTCTATAGAACAAGATAGTAAAACTATGTATGAACATTTATTATCACCCGACGATACATTCTCAAAACAGATGATTGAGAACTGGAACAAATATTTTACAGTAAATACTCATTTTTTACAGGATACTCAACACATAATTAAAAATATGGACACATACAAACACGCTACAGATTTAGAAGATTATAAAAATACTTCTTGTATATTAAAAATATGGAAAAATACAAAGGAAACTAAGTCATTTTTGGAAAAATATAATTACATGGAATGGGATTCTCTCAAATTTTTAAATAACGATTCTTATTTCTTACAAATTTTATTCTGTATTCATATGGCATCTCCTATTATACAATTTTGTATTCCCCTTTTATTACTTATTTTCCCTTTTATTATTTTAAAAGTATCGGGAACACCTATCAGTGTTTCTGTATATGTATCCACGCTTAAAAAACTTGCAAGTAATCATAGTATTGGAAAAATATTATTTAACATTGGAACATTGGAATGGGATAAAATAGTGTATTTGTTATTTACCCTTGGTATGTACTTTTTCCAAATATATCAAAATATTATTGTATGTAAACGATTTTATAAAAATATTATTTCTATTAATGATGATCTTTATAATTTAAAACAATATACATCATATTCTATTAAAAGTATGAATAAATTTTTAGAAATTACAAACGGGTTAGAAAACTATAAAGAATTCAATGAAACTGTTGTATTTCATTCCAAGGTTCTCAATGCTCTTGAAATAGAACTTGACCCTATTAACAATTTCAACTTGTCATTTAATAAACTTACTAATGTTGGATATCTTTTAAAGATGTATCACACCGTACATATTAATAAAGAATATGAGAACTCTATAATATATTCTATGGGATTTGAAGGGTTTACCTCAAATTTATGCAAAATACACGGGTTTATTGAACAAGGTTCTCTTTCTTTTGCTACTTTTGACAAAAAAGGAACATGCACATTCACGGGCATTTATTATCCCGCGATTACGCATATTAATCCTGTAAGAAATAATATATCCATGTCTAAAAATAAGATTATATCTGCGCCCAATAAGGCTGGTAAAACGACTATTATTAAAACTATGTTGATGAATATTATTTTTACACAGCAATTTGGTTGTGGATTCTATAAATCTGCTAATATTAATCCTTATTCTCATATTCACTCCTATTTAAATATTCCCGATACATCTGGAAGAGACAGTCTTTTCCAAGCAGAATCCAGAAGATGTAAAGAGATTATTAACACTATTAACGATTACGAAGATGAAAGACATTTTTGCATATTTGACGAATTATACTCTGGAACTAACCCCGAAGAAGCTGTCCAAGCAGGAAATGCATTTATTAAATATATTGAAAAGTTCACCAACGTAGACTTTATATTAACAACTCATTATAAAAATATTTGCAAAACCTTTCAAAAATCCAAACGCGTGGAGAACTATAAAATGAAAGTGATTGTAAATGAAGATAAAACGTTCAAATATTTTTATAAGTTAGTAAAGGGTATTTCTGATATCAAAGGGGGTATACGAGTATTAAAAGATATGGATTATCCGGAAGAAATCATAAATAATATTGAATAACTGATTATAACTGATTTAAGAACATTATATATGTATATATAATGAACTTTATTGATTTATTTTGTGGCATTGGTGGATTTCATGAAGCATTGTCTCAACTTGGTGGGAATTGTGTTCTTGCCTGCGATGTTGACGAAAAATGCAAAAAAATATATGAAAAAAATTATAAAATAAAACCGAAAGGAGATATTAAGAGTATCGATATACCTTCTATTCCTCCATTTGATATTCTCTGTGCTGGATTTCCGTGCCAACCATTCAGTAAAGCAGGTTATCAAAAAGGTTTTGACGACGACCGTGGCAACTTATTTTTTAATATTTGTGATATTGTTAAACATCATAAACCTAAATATCTATTACTAGAGAATGTGCGCAATTTATCAACACACGATGATGGAAATACTTGGACTGTAATACATAAACATATTATAGATATGGGTTATTCTACATATGGTGCTCCTCTTATTTTAAATGTGTTGCATTTTAACGTTCCTCAAAATCGTGAACGTGTTATTATTATGTGCAAACGCAAAGATTTGGGACCATTACAAGAATTACCATTGGTTCCAAAAAACCCCAAATTATATTTAACTCGCACATTAAAAGATTTTATTTTTGAAAAAGAAAAAGAAGAACAAACAAAATATAAAATTACTGGTAAATTAAAAGATGTAGAGAACATATGGGACAATTTCATTAAATTACTTATTTCTAATCGTGTTTCTATTCCCAAATTTCCCATTTGGACAGACTGGTGGGATAAACCAACAGATCAAGACCCAGAATTTTACAAAAAATACAAAGTATGTATTGATAAAAACCTAGTATTTTATACAGAAAATAAAACTATACTTGATCCTTGGTTAAACGCATCTCGTGAAGTAAAAACTTGGTTAGGTGCTGTGCGTAAATTTGAATGGCAAGCAGGTGACGAAAGAAGTGACGATGGAATGCATACTCTTCTTTGGACCAGTAGAGGATCTGGTATTCGAGCAAAACGACCCGATTATATCCCAACTTTAGTGGCTATGAGTATGATTCCTGTATATGGTCCGGAAAGTCGCAAATTAACACCAAAGGAGTTACTACGTTTACAATCTTTCCCAGATACCTTTGAATATATAGAAAAAGATATTTATAAACAATTAGGAAATGCAGTTAATGTCAAAATGATAAAAAAATGCGCAGAATTCTTAATAAATGACAAACCTTTATTTGTATAGATCGTTTAAAAACATTAAAAATACTATATTTGTATTATAATGAATATAATACAAACATGGAAAGATAAACATATCCCATTTCAATACAGTAAATGTATAGAAAGTTTGAGAACCTATTGTAAAAACTATAACTTTTTGTTCTTTACTGATGAAAATATTGATACATTTATAAACACGATTGTTCCTGAATATAAAGATACTTATTATAAATTACCACATAAAATACAAAGGATCGATTTTTTCCGCTATTTAGCAGTATATTACTACGGTGGTATTTATTTAGACTTGGATATTTTATTAGAAAAACCATTAGATGACCTAATAAAAGAACCTGAAGTATGTAAGTTTCCAATAGAGTATGAGAACATTGAAGATTTTGCAATTAAAAATCAAGGATTTTCAGAATTAATTGGTCAATATGCATTTTATGCTCCTGCCGGTCATCCATTTTTAAAGAAAATAATTGACAATATTGTATCGCAACGATTTACAAAAGAAGAAATAGATAAAGCGTGTTTAACAAATGGAGATAAACCCGAAGAAGTGAATATATATTATACAACAGGTCCTATATTAGTTACACAATCTTATCTTGATATGGAAGATAAAGAGAACATTGAATTAATTAAACCAGATCCTTTTAAAAACGAACGATTTGGAGAATATGCTATACATTTTTGTGCAGGTTCTTGGAGAACTACTTAACAAAAATTATTATTTTTTCACCAGTTTCTCTATGTTTTGTAGAATGAACATTTTTATTGTGCATTTGTAGTATCTCTTTCTGAGTAAAATACTTTTTTGTAATAGAATTCATATCATTAACAAGATCTATAAATGACTTTTTTTCATGGGAACCATACCCAGATAATATATAACATAATTTCCCGCCTTTTTGGAGAACTTTATGACATAATTTAATCGTGTTCTCCCAATATTCAATCAACCAAGTTTCATAATTAGGATACATCATTGTGCTTTGATTGACGCTTTTGTATAATTCTAATTTAAAATATGGTGGACTAAAGAAAACCGTATCAAAAAACCCCGTATATTTGCTTAAAAAACTCTTATTTTTACACAGGTTCTCCGAAGGCTCTGTATAAAAGTCATATAATCTTTTATTTTCATTATACATACCTTTGTAACTTTCCGCAAGTGCTTCTGTCTTTTTAACAACAGAAGGTATTACATCAGTTCCAACGTATGTTTTTACCATGGGAGATTCAAAAAATCCCATTAAATAAGAAGACCATCCAAGAGTAGGTGTGAATATATGTTTTCCTTTCAATACATTTTCATTAAGAGAGTAAATCAAATATGGATTTAGAATAGAAGCTCGGAAGTAGTAAGAAGAGAACACGCTACCTAAACGTCCTTGTTTCATATAAAAAATAGCACTTGGTGTTAACAATTTATAATCTATCTTATTTTTATTAAATAATTGGTCAATAATTGTTAAAAAAGTGGGTGTGTTCTCAAAACCTGATTCTGTTTTTTTCAGAATATGTTGATAATGTAAATTACGAATTAAATTTTTGTATTGAACATTTGTATTATTATCCAATTTGTTTTTTTTCATAGCCTCTGTATTGAGAATATGTCTATTATTTTCATCAACTTTTAAAGAAGTATTATAAAATCGGGTTAAATAGTCCATTCTTTTCTTAATGTTCTCTAAAAGTAAGGAAACACCTTGTAAAAACTCCTTTTTATTGAAATTTTCATTCTTTTTTAGATGTTCATTAATATAATCATTCAAAACTATCTCTTTCCCCTTGGATGTAATTAATCTTGCATCGGCTAAAAATTCCTTTAAATTCTGTTCATCTGCCGGAGAAGTAGTATATCTATTTAAAAAAGCACTCAATGATATTAAATTCATACTGTTATTTAGGTTTTATATTATATAAACATATAAAAATATGCAGTAAAACTACGTAAAACAACTATTATACTATTTAAGTATCCTAACCAAATTATATATTTATTAAATTGCAATTTAAACCCTTTAAGTATATTAATCCATTTATTTTTTAACAAAATATATACCCTTTCTTTAAGTATTATTTTCAATTTATATATTTATATGTTTTTTTTTCTAGAAAAAAGTCGAGCACACTTTCAAAAAATGGACAAAAATAAATGTCCAATTTTCAAAAGTTGAACGAACTCTTTCATGAAAAAAACGCAAAAAATGAGGTTGGAGTGTTATGCTTTAAATGGAAAAAAAATATTTTCCATTTTACTGCAACCTTTGAAAAATATTTTTTATAGAAAACAATTTAGGAACTTTTTTCATTAGGAACTATATACTAATAATCCTAATGAAAAAAGTTCCAAAAAGTTCGAATATATTTTATTGTGAAAAATGTGATTATACTACAAGCAGACAAAGTCAATATAACCGTCATTTAATGACTGCAAAACATAAAATCCTAATAAATCCTAATGAAAAAGGTTCCGCACCAAAAATGCAGTATGTATGTGATTGTGGGCGTATATATAAACATTTATCGAGTCTATGTGCCCATCGTAAAATATGTACATATGCGGTGAATGAATTAGAGATTCAAAGACGTCAACAAGAAAATTTAGGAAAAACAGAAGAACAATCATCAATAATGGAATTAATAAAACAAAATCAGGATTTTAAATCACTATTAGTAGAACAACAAAAAGAAAATCAGTCGCTGCAAAAACAACTGATAGAAGCAGTGAAAGATGGAAGTAAAACAATAAACAATACAACGAATAATAATCAAAAGTTTAATTTAAATTTCTTTTTAAATACAACCTGCAAAGATGCAATGAATATGTCGGAATTCATTGAAAATATAAATATAGAGTTTCAGGATATTGAAAACATAGGAAAAAATGGTTATGTAGCGGGTATGACAGATATGATTATATCGCGAATAAAAGATTTGGACGTAACTAAGAGACCATTGCATTGTACAGATCTAAAACGAGAAACAATGTATATAAAAGATAATAATGAATGGAGTAAAGATACGCCAGATAATTTACGTTTAAGGAATATGATTACCATAGTAGCAAAACAAAATTATGGAACGGTTCCTTTATGGAGAGAACAGCACCCAGAATGTCAAGATTGGAATAATCCAAAATATGATTTCTGTATAGATATGATGCGAAATATTTTGGGTGATATGGGCGATGAGCAAATAAAACTTGATAATAAAATTATAAAGAATTTGTCACGCCATTTATTGGTTGATAAGAATTAAAAATAACATATAATTATGAAACATGTTATTTTTATATATTATTCACTTTCATCACAAGCATCGCCACAAAGATATTCTCCTGTTCCTTTCATTTGAATAATATTATTTGTCTTTCCACATAAATAGCATTCTGCTTCTTGATTATTCGGCTCTTCTTGAACATATAATATATCACCCATTCCATCATCATTAAAATATCCATCACATAGAATACATTTCTTCCACTGTCCCTCTTGATAAGTATCTTCTGTGTCTTCTTCAAAATCCCAATCAGGAGGGAAACGTTCACAATCCTCATTTTCACATAATTTAATATTTTCATCGTTATCTATTGTTTGTTCATTAATAAAATCTATTTCACTCATAATAATTACTATTAATGAGTAGTATTTAATCTATTTTATTGAATATATATTTCCAGTTAATAATCTAAAAGCAAAAATAACATATAATTATGAAACATGTTATTTTTTAGTTTTATATATATTTTATTTATTTACTCAGAGATAGGGACACTCTCAGACGAACTGCGAGGACGCTTTGTCTTACTGTTCTTAGGACGACTAGTAGGTTGTTGCGACATTCGAACCTCACACATCAACTTTCCACCCTTTAGTCCAGTAACATCAACCGCTTGGTACTCGTGAGTTCCACTCTCTGGCTTGATCAAGCCGAGTTCTACATACTCGCCCTGCACAAGATACTTATACTGGGAGTTTCCTACATTAATAGCAGAATAATGGGTGAAAATATCCTTACCAGAATGCTCGCCGTCATTCACAGTGATAAATCCATATCCTGTCTTGTTGTTAAACCATTTTACTTGTCCGGTAGTCTTAGAAGTGTCGCTCATCGTATTTCACTTATACTATAATAAGCAGGCACTGTTTATATCCTTTCTAATAATAAATTTTTTTATATATTGGACGTATTAAATATAGACCGGCCAAAATACCAGCCCCGTTTGCAATAATATCATAATGACTAGCATACCAAAAATGATTATCTGGAAGATCATACGTAAGTTTATTATTCTCATTTTTGAATAAAATATTATTTAAAAAATTATAAAGTTTTGAAGTTCCATTAGTAAAGTATCCTAATAATATTTCTATTAATTCCCATACAATGCTTAATCCAAATAGCAAATATACATGATTGGGATATATGGACGCAAGAATAGCGTATAATATGAAATGCGATAATTGCCATAAATTAAACGAACCGAGATGAGATATTTTTGTTAAGAATGGTTCGTCGTTTAATTTAATTTTGAAAATAGTTAATACTGCTACATAAAAAAAAATTAGAAATATAACAAATAATCCGATACATGTCATTTCTGCTATTTCACTAAATTTCATGGAACGTAAATATGTAAATAATTGTGGACATAATGAAAGTAAAAGTACATATGCAATAATGATAATAGGTAAGTAATATTCTTTTGGTATAGTCATTAAGTATAATGTATATTTATATAATTAATCATAAAAAATAGCAATTAATTCCGCATAATTAGGTTGTTCCTGATAAGTGAGATTGTATATATAAGAAATAAAAATAGAAAAATTGTTATTTAATTTTTCAGAAAAGGATAAAAAACTATTGCCTTCTTTTAATTCTTTAATTATTTCATTTTTTGGATGAAATATTGATAATTCGCTGTATTCAGTAGTATTCGTATGTTCGTTATTAGGTATACTGTCCCAGGGTAAAGAACGTTTATTCATAAAATAATATAGGTATGCAATTGACAATAAGTCATCTCTACAAGAATAAGTATTTCCAGAATGTATAAAATAACTAACATAATTAGGACTGCCTATTATTTCGGTTTTTTCAATATTTTTGATCACATTTTTATTTCCATCAACATAAAAAGTAGAAATACCAAAATCTATCAAAATTAAATCATTATTTTTTATCATAAAATGATGGGGTTTAATATCTCGATGAACAACATATAATTTATGTATATCTTCTATTAATGATAGTATTTTAAGCATGAAAGTATTAATATCACTATCAGTAAGTTGATTTTTTAAAACAAAATCGTATAATGAGCATTCATATTTAGGTATGATTAATATTATATTATTATTCATTTTTCCATACCAATATATGCAGGGAATTTCTCTACATTTATTATCATATAAATATCTTAAAATTTTGGCTTCATTTTTAAGTGTAATATAACTAGTATCTCCAGATTCAACTTTGATTGCTACATTTCTATTTGTTTGTTTATCAAGCCCAAAATATATAGTTCCAAATTGGCCTTTTCCTATACATTTTTGTATTTCATACTTTTTTAGCGCGTTTTCATTATTTGTAGTCATTCTAAAATATACTTAGAAAAATGAATATCGAATTAATACTTATTATAGTAAAAATTATATATTATTTATATTAAATATAAATTTTCATAATAATTTCATATAATTTTATATAATCATGTCCGACAACGATGGAGATGATTTAGAGAATAAAGTAGAAAATTCAGGAGAAAACATATCAATAAGCAACAATATAGACGATAATGCTAGTATTAGTACTATAACAATAGATATATCTGGAAATATAGAAGAAAATAATGAAAATAATGAAGAAGATAATGAAAAAGAAGAAGAAGATGAAGAAGATAATGCAAACAAAGAAAAAGAAGAAGATGAGGAAGAAGATAATGCAAACAAAGAAGAAGATGAGGAAGAAGATAATACAAACAAAGAAGAAGATGAGGAAGAAGATAATGCAAATGAAGAGGAAGATGAAAAAAGTATAAATACAGCAATTACAAGAGAAACAAGAAGTATTAAAAATAATAAATTTGGAAAAGGTGACAGAATAGAAGGTAATTTTAGAGGACGTGGTCGATGGTTTAAAGCAAAAGTAAATAAAGTAAACAGAAATAATACATACAATATAGATTATGATGATGGAGAAAGAGAAAATAATGTAGAAGAAGAAAATATACGTATACAAAGGAGTAATGTTGATTATTCAGATGATAGTTACAGTGAACGTCTCGATGAAGGAACAAAGGTGGAGGGCCAATATCGTGGTCGCGGCAAGTGGTACCCCGGTGTGATTGATCGCAAGCGCGCCAACGGTACGTTTGACATATATTATGACGATGGTGAGCGCGAAATCGGTGTGGATAGTAACATGATTCGCCTGAGAGATTCTCACTCATCTCCTAGGAGAATGTCAGAAGGGGTAAAGGTAGAAGTAAATTATAGAGGAAAGGGAAGATGGTTTCCAGGTAGAATTTTACGTGTTCGTGAAAATGGAACTTATGATGTAGAATTTGAAGATGGAGATAGAGAGATGAATATAGAAGAATACAATATACGATTATTAGGAGAAGAAACACGAAGACCATATAATAATCGAAGAATAGTAGAAGGTATGAGAGTAGAAGGAAATTATAGAGGAAAGGGAAGATGGTATCCAGGTAAAATTGCACGTATTCGTGCAAATGGAACATATGATATAAATTATGATGATGGAGAACGTGAATTGGGAATAGATATAAATAATATAAAAGTAACGGACGAAGAACCATTTTTTGTTATTTGTGACAAGTGTCGTAATCAACAACAAATTCCAAGTTCCAAACCAAATTATGTTCTTTGTAGTAGTTGTCGAACGAGAATAAAAACGCCATATGCACCAAGAGAAACGATGGAAGAGGTAGAAGAGAAAAAAAGAAAAGAAGAAGAAGAAAAATTAGAAAATATGCACAAAACAGAATTTAATAGAAATTTGGATGATGTAGAAAATAAAACAGTTAAAAAAGATACATTAATGAGATTAGTACGTTCATTTGAATATAATATAGAGAAGCCTTTATCGGTAGATGAAAAGAATATGGCAGATAAAACAATAAAAAATCAATATTTTTATGATTATGTAACGGAGTTGGGTGACAATATACCATTTATTGAATATTTTTATATAATAAAGCATTTGGAAAATAATTATAAAAGTAATAGTAAAAAAATATTGGAGGCGGCAGAAAAGAATGTAGAAGCACAAATTATGCAAAAACAAGAAGAAAATAGATTGCAACAAATAGAACAAAATATGAGGAACAAGCAACGTAACGTAGATACATTAAATCAAGATATAAACATTAAACGAAGAGAAGAAGAATTAAAAAATGAGGAACAGTTGAATCAATATTTTATAGATATGCATTTAGAACAAAGGAAAAAAGAGGAAAAGTTAAGAGAAGCAGAAAATGAAATAGAAATAGAACGAAGATTTTTGAGAATAAAAGAACAGAAAAAAGATTTATATTTTCAAACTAAAATGTTAGATTATGATGATGAAATGGATTTATATGATATAAATACATTTAATCGTTATAGTAGTTGTTGTAATTATTTTTGTAAACAAACAATAATAGATGATTTTGATAAAATATATGAGTTAATAATAAATCTACCATCGTTGACAACATATGAAAAGAATTTAATATTAATAAGATTTAAGGCAATATTGACATATTGTGAAAAAAATTATAATGTAGTATCAAAATTATATAACATATCCAGAACGGTTTTAATGACGTGCTCTATTGTAAATCCAGCATTATTGTCGATAAACAATGATGCAAACAATCCAAATTATGTAGTAATATATTGGGTAGTATGGTGTTCTCAAATATTAGTAAGTTTAATAACAGGATATACAGGAATATTTAAATGGGATAAAAAAAATCTAATATTTAATGCTTACAAGACAAAAATAAATCAAGAAATATGGTTATATATAGAATTATCTGGCACACATTATAAAAAAATTAATAATAGTGAAGAATATAGTGAATATGGAGAATGTAATCATGCGATTTATTTAAATAAATTTTTAACTCGATTAGAAATGTTTTATACGCAATTAAAATGTTCTGAATTAGAAATAGAATCGAAAAAGGATGATGATAAAGGAACAGGTAGTAATGTCAGTGGTGGCGGAAATTCACGAGATGAAGTAAGAAAAGCACAAGAATTGTTAAAAGCAAGATCAACAACAAGAAGATAAAGACTAAATATATATATAATATAATATAATGGCAACAAATGATGAAGTAAAAGAGATATTTGAAGCAGCAATGAAAGATCCAAGTTTATTGTCAACAATAAATATTGAAAGTTTAATAGATAATATAGAGAATGATGCAAATAATTATTTGGAAGAGAAAACAATGGAAATGATAAATAATGATATATTTAATATTATAAAAAATATATCAATAAGCATCGAAGATAAAAAAAATTATTGCGATAAATTGATAGGATATCGAATAATAGAAGATTTACACGAATTGCACAAAGGAAAACATGTGCGCTGGATAAGAAAAAACAATGGAAAATTAACAAATGGCGGGATTATAGTAGATATAAAATTTTATAATGATGGAACACAAATATTATGTATGGGAAGTGGAAAACGGTTCATACAATATAAATATGATGATTGTATTACTTTTCAAAAGATGTCCGAGGCAGAACAATTAATAGTAATGGCATATGAATACACAAATAAATAAATTATTTTTTATATTTTCTTCTTGTGAAATTATTGATATATTTTTTTACCTTTTTCGTAGATTCTTTTTTTTTCGTTAATAAAAAGAATTCTTTAATATGATACATAATTCGTTTTGATAATTTATCTTGCGCCAACATAAATTTTTCTGTTCGTTTATTTTGTTTACAGTAAGTTTTAGAATTAATGCATGCAATTAAGAACGAATCGGTAATTTGGTTTTTATATGGGGTCAATAGTGGCATTAGTTTAGAAGAAAATAAACGGTCTAATATATTGTAAGTAGATAACCTATGAAAATAGGGTTTTGGCTGAATATAATAAATTTTATCTTTTTTCATTTCGTTAAAATTAGAGTTATCAATAAAACAAATGGATGTTTTTTCAGGTAAAAGTGTGCAATTTATTAAATCATTATGTGTTTTTTCGTGAGATGTTCTGCCTACCTGAACAACGTGATTATTAATTTTAAACGCATAAATAATTTGATCAAATAATATATCTACTTTTGTTATTTTTTTAGTAAGATATTCTACAATATAATTGACAATTTGACTAGGACTTTGATTATTGGTATATAAATATAATTTATGAAAATGATTAGTTTTCTTTTTTTTATAAATAAATGTTAAAATTTTTATAATATTTGTTCGTAAAAATTCTGGGTAAATTTCTAATAAATCAAATATATGAATCGCATTTTGGGTTTCAATAATTTCCTGCAATGTTTTCCATAAAATATCCAAATCAGAAAAAGAACCTAGCGTTTCATCTAAATCAAATACAAGCACTTTTTCGTTTCTATTCTTTTTTAAATTGGTGCCCTTGTATATTTCAACGCAGTCTTCTTTTATATAATTAAATTGGGCCATATATAATAATTATATTTTATAAATTATACGATTTTTTTGATAGTTTTTAATCAATTATAAAATAATATCATTATTATTATTTTATATATATTTATTATTTTC
>TARA_B100001057_G_scaffold105652_1_pt1 | contig 14335 bp, 15 predicted proteins | sample TARA_B100001057 | Tara Oceans TARA_B100001057 (sample SAMEA2621839) | marine metagenome | biome: marine biome (ENVO:00000447); feature: surface water layer (ENVO:00002042); material: "saline water (ENVO:00002010), including plankton (ENVO:xxxxxxxx)" | depth 5 m
CTCGCCCCCGCCGCCCTCGCCCCCGCCGCCAATACTACCACCACCCTCGCCACCGTCCTCGCCCGAGCCGAAGCAGCCGCCCGCGCCGCGGCCGTGCGCCGACTACGACGCGCTACTGAGAATCGCGGTCGCGGACCAGGCCGCGAGCTGCGCCCTGGCCAAGGCCGACGGCGCGTGCACGTGCGACCCGACGACGTACATGGGCCAATACTGCGGCACCACCTGCGACTGCTGCCTCTCACCGCCCGCCCTGCCGCCGGCGCCGCCGCCGCCGCCACCCTCGCCAACCCCTCCCGATTACACACCCTACTGGCCACCAATACCGCTCATGAACGGCGAAGCGACGAATGATACGGCGAGTGCCGCAAAGATCGTGGAGGCGACCAACATCACCCTCGTGCCATAACCCACAGAGCAACCGCAGGATATCAGGGGCGGTGACGTGATGGCATCGCCCAAGACAATCTGGCGCTGGAGAGATGACACAAACAAGGCGCGCAGAATCCAAGCGACCGAGGACACGGAGGAGCGGTTTCTCGTGGAACTGATGGTAGTAAGAACGCGGCAGTGCTTCAATGAGTGCGTCGCGCTTGACGGATCCCGCGAAAACTGGGTATTTGCAACGATCTGTACCGTAGCGCCGGCGCTTCGCCTGGCCTACTTTCTCACCGGGATCTACCTAATCATCCAATCGCGCTTCTTCCTGGACCGGGCACTGGTCTTCCGCTACGACAACTTTGCCTCTGGCAGTGGCGATTCGCCCAGTTTCATCACCATGAACGCCTGCCTGGTACTTTGGGTGATCGATTTCTTATTTTTGGCGGCCGCGTATCACTACGCACAGCTCGCGTCTTTAGATCGACGGGTGCGCTCTTCGCCGGTCCTTGGCTATCGCGTTGTGCAATGGATCGCCGCTCTACTCTGTGGCATTTTTTTTGTCTCCGCAGCGGTCGTCGGCATCATCTCGACACACACCATCCTGAGCCACATGTGGCACGCGCGCAATGGGTGGTTTGCTGGGCTTTTGCTGTTTCAGTGCGTGATGCTCGTGGTCGGGGCACTCGGCGACGCGATCGATTTGTGCTCGCCGTGGGGCGTTCAGGAGGCTTCGCGAATCGCGAGCGTGCTCCTCGCTTTCCGATTACGCGTGTTCGTTCCTGTCACGGTTATTTTCTCAGTGGCAGCAATTTTCGCCTCGTGGCCGCCAAACTAGTGCGTCAAGTGTTGACACTATATATCCGCGATAGTGCGTGTGTAAAGTAATAAGGAATCAGTCGTTTGGAGATGCTCCCGGCCACCCGCTTGGACCCCTTTTCCGCGCGCCTCCTCGCCATTCACCAGCAAACCAAGCGGCCCACCGGTTCATCCGAGCACGCCGGTCCGGTCGCGGCGGCGGCCGTTGCCGAGTACGCCGAAGAGCAGAGGGGTGTGCCGGTGGGGTCGTCGTGCACCGATCCGGAGGCGGCGCCCGTTGTGCCGCTCGCGTCGACCAGGCACGAGATCGATACCGGATGCGCCGAGTGCGGAGGCAAAGGCGAAAGCAGCAGCCCCGTGGACGAGCTCCGGCAGGAGATTTCCGACATGAAGACGCGCATTGCCGCGCTTGAGGAGAAGGTCGCACAGCTGGATGCCGACGCAGGGCTGCAGTTTCGGTCCACCTATGTGGGTCTATAGTGGTAGAGCGTGGTATTTTTTTATAATATGGAGCCAGTGTATTACCACGAAGTCCTCCCAAGGTGTGCACATCCCCGGCGTTCGTGCGCACACATGCGCGCAAAACCCCCTGTGCACCGGCTTCGCCCGTCACCCCATGCCACGCCAGGCCGATGGCCGGCGCCTTCCCCCTCGACGAGCTGCCACCCGAACTGCGCAAGCTGATCGTTTCGCACATGTACGCGCTGTGCAAGCCCATGACCGTCCGGCAGCTGTGCGTGCTGCGCCTCGTCAACGTGCGCATGGCGCAGACCTTTTACAAGCGCTGCATGATGTTGGTCCTGTCGCGGCGCTACACACCCTTCTTTTTTCCGCTCACCCAGCACGAGACGAACCGCGGGCACTGCTACTACCCGCTTCACGACTACTTTTGTGCTCCCACACTTCTGCCGCGACACCGCATTGACATGCTCGATCCCGAGCAGCGGGAAGACCTAAAACGCGCCGCCTTTTACGATGAGCAAGGCCGCACCAATCAGGACTACAAGCAATCCAAGGAGCGCTTCGTCTTGTTGATGCTGTACATGTTCTTCTTAGGCGGTCAACCGCTGACGCAGCGAAGTCCCGAGGTCTTGCAGGACCTCCTCAAGGCGCACCGCGAGGAGATTTGCGTGCACCTGTACCCGCAGGAAGTGCAACTTTTTGGACTCCGTGAGCGGCCCACAACGCGGCCCAATGCAATGGACCCCGACCGGGAGACCGCCCCCAGCAAGTGCGTGGGCTTCAACCACACGGAAGCGTGGGGGCGCTTTCCGTGGATGTGAAGAGCCAGACGCCTCCAAACTCCGAAGCGGTCCGCACATACTCTGCCGGCGTTCGTGCGCACCCGTGCGCGCACACTCGTGCAATGCTCTACAGCGTGCAAAGCTTGCGCTACGTAAAGCTGGTAAATAGGACGATTTACGATGGGGTTCTTGCATACATAGCAATGTATGATCACCTCTCGCACGGTAACAAGAAACGGGCGCAAGAGGCGGATCAGAATGTGCCATGCGATGGTGACAAGCTGCTGAAGCCGCTTGCGTGGTATCGCCGGAAGGTGGAGTGTGTGGACAGGCGCTGAAATTGGTATGGGTGACATATAAAAGGAGTATATTTTACATGACCCCAAACCGATCCACAAACTCTCGGTCCAAGCTACCGCCGGAGACGTTGCTAAAGGTCGACGCGTTTGACGAGAGCGTCACCCACGACGAGCTGGCGTCGGAGGCAGTGTCGCCCCGCGGTCGTATTTTCTTGGCCGTGAGCAGCTTGGCCTCGCCGATCTGGCTCAGAGGCACTGTCTCGACCACGGGCGGCGGCATGCCGCTGTCCGTGCCCACGTCCGCAAAGAGCGACTGCGTCTCAATGGCACGTAGGATGGTGGGCTGCGTCACAGCGTTCACTAGCGTGTGCGCTGGGAAGGCGGCGATGCGCGCCCACGAGAGCTGCCGCAGCAGCCGCTCAGGCTCGGGCGTGTCTTGCCACACGTACATGGCCAGGCGCGCGCCGTCCGTCGCACGCTGCAGGGCGCGCCGCTCTGCGTCTCGTGCCTGCCACGCGTCTTCTGCCATCGTGCACGTACTGCTCCTCCAGTGCTCCAGCTGCTCCGTAACGCACCGCAGCGCTTTGACCAAACTATCGTCGCGCACCAGATGTCGTGCGTGTGCTGGCACTGCGGACATGACGCCAAAGATGGCCAGGATCGCCGCAGTCGCGCCCAAGCAAGTGTACGGGTTGCCGTACTTGGAGTCGATGCGCGCGAGCGGCTCGCCGATGGCCGCGCGCTGCGCATGCGCGACGCGGCACGACGCGAGACCGCGCGACAAAAAGGTGCCGTCGCTACCGCGCAGCGTTTTGAGCGCCTCGGCGATCGGTAGCAAGTGCGTGCGCACCGAGCGCAGCACATAGGCCTTTTCGCCCGGCACGCCGCGGCCCTCGAGGTAGGCGCACACCGACCCGAGCGTAGTGCCAAAGGCGCTGCCGCAGACGGTCACGTTGTCCCGGGCTTTTGCATAATCTCTGGGCCGCTTTCCGCTAGTAGGAGTCGGCAGCGTCAGCACTAGGCGGCGCACGTAAACCGCCGAGGCGCGCTGGTACTCGAAAAAAGGACCGAGCGCCTGGACGCGGTCGTGGCCTGCCGCCTGCACTTCGGCCTTGGACAGCTCGCCCGAATTTCCCAGGTCGACGATGAGCGGCGCACCCACGACGTTGGCGGGCACGCAGGTGATCGGCGGCGTAGGCGGCACGACCTTCGGCACGCTCAGCTCCATAGGGTCCGACCTGAGCGTGAGCGTCTCCTTTAACATTGCTAACGAGCTGCTCGAGGCGGCACACGACGAGCAGCTCGCGTCGGACGAGCTCATCTCACTTGTGCTTGGATTCGCGATCATATGCACGGCCGTGCAGTCGCGGCTCAACAAGGCGTTGGACGATCGGCGCAAGTCGGCCATCGCAGCAGCACGGAAACGCGCGCAAGAGGAAGTCGCGTCGGCCAAGGCAAAGCTCGGACCAGCGCTCGGGTCGCTCTTTGACCAGGGCTTTGTGCAGGCGGCTGAGCACGCCGCGGTCAACGAGCTGGCAACTAAGCGGTCGGGGCTCGATTTCTTGGCGCTCGTGGTGAACATTCTTCAGCGGATCCTGGTGGCGATTAGCGTGCAGCTCCTGGCGGCGTCGGTGCGCGCGCAGCAGCAGAGTCGCCTCGTGCGTACCGTCGCACTGATCGGACTAGCAATCTTTTTCGTGTTTGTGGAATCGTTGACAAACCGGCACGTGTGACACGTTTTTAGCGTTTGCACATTCTACACTGGCCACAAGTTGCAAACCGGCCAATGCCGGATCTTAACTAGGGCTAAGCTTAGCCGTGCGCCGTTCCATGACATCTAGCCAGTTTTCCAAGGGCACGGTCAGCTTGCCGTCCCTGACGACAGTCCAGTTGCCGGCTCTCGTCTCGGTGGCCCTGAGAGTTCCACAGGACCAGTTCGGTGGTGGCTTGGAAAACTGGGAGGCGTGGTCGTACAAGTCGGGGTTTACAATGCGCACGTAGTTGAGGGCTACGGTCTGGTAGATCATTTTTTGTCTGTGTGCGCGCACGTGGGCGCACGAACGCCGCCAACCGATCTAATCGCGGTTCACGCAATTTGGGCAGCCGTCGATGGCCAGTGTCGCGAAGGATGTGCGGAAGATGGTGCGGTGAATGGAGGCTTCGGGATTCTCGGCCAGGTTCTCAAGCATCGCCTCTTTGCCGTCCTCCTCTTCGCCCTGCACGCGCGCCCGGATCTCTTTGACCAGGATGTCGTGCGTCTTGTGCTGAAACTCGTCCACAATCATGAACAGGGTCTCCTCGGTCACATCCTCGTTGAGCACATCCCTCCACTCGGGGTCGGCCTCAATCTCGTCGTTGTATTCCATCAGCACGTCGACGTCAAACGCTTGGATGAGCGTGTGCACGAGCGTGTGGTATATTTCCCCCCGCTCGTCGTCCCACAACTTAGACCACCCGTACAGGTCCTCAAACATCTCCTCCACGCCCGTGGACCAGTCGATTTGCCACCCCTCAAACAGCTGTTGGCTGGCGTTCGTGATGATGTCGGAATCTGTGTAGTAGAGCCCTTCAAAGTAGGCTTCGAGCAGTTTGAAGAGCCACTTGGGCAGCCGCTCCGCAGGCACTTGCCAGTGCTCCCAGAAATACTGGTCGCGGTACTTGGTGCGCGAGTCCGGCATTGGTACAGCCGCCTTGATCCCGATCAGGGACGACTTGCACAGCCTGGCCTCGCGAGCGTTGTCGCCGGGGCGCACGACCAGCTCCCTCAGCTGCTTCATGACGTTGCCGTTGTTGCCGAAGAGCTTGATCCACGACTCGGGCAGCCCGTCGTGCTGCGCGATGACGCCCTTGGCCAAGGCGTCGTGGCACAGCTCCGCGAGCGGCTGCGGCCGTGCACGCTTCGCGACCTGCTGCATTGCACCTGACACGCACACGTGCGCACTTACTCACTGACTTACGAACGCCGACCGCCAACCGCTGCGCGGCGCAAAAAGCTAGTCGCGCAAGTTGCAAAATATCTGGATCATCGGTGTGCTCCGACCGTGGCGAGAGTGCCAGTCCACGGTCAGGGCGTGGTGGGCGACCGGCGTAGCCGGTAAGCGCCACACCCGGGTGCAAAAATCAGATTAATATCGCGCGGGTCAGTGGCCCGCGTGCCAGATATTAAACTGACAAGAACAGATACTACACTTGATCTTAGCCAAAAGGCCGAGAAGAATGCTCGTAGAGTGAGTCACAAGTTGCAGATTAGTAAACAAAAAAATGCTACACGCGCACACACTACTCCTTGTCCGGCCGCTGTGCGGCGAGCTCGACGTTGGCCCGCGGCACAACGTAGCGCCGAACGCCGCCCTTGCCGGTCGGCTGCAGCTCGACAACGGCGTCCTCGTAGGCCTCGGCCTCGGCGCGGCGCTTGGCAAAGTTGGCTTCAAAGGCCACCCGGGGTCGGCGTGCCCAGTCGCGTTGAAACTGCTCGAGCTCATCCTTGCGCGTCTCGCACGCGTACAGCAGCCCGTCCAACACGTGTGGGTATTTTTTGAAGACGCCATTGCTAATGTTATTGCGCAGGTGCTCTCGGCGAGGACCGATCATCCCATACAATTCGCGAATCTGCATCTTGGAAAAGCGCTCACGCTCCAAAGACGAAGCGGCAGGCGCTGCCGTCTTCGTCATCTGAGCTAGGGTAGGTCACAAGGATGCACATAATTTATGCGCGCATGTGTGCGCACGAACGCCGGTGGGCATGCCCGCAGACGGGTTTGGCACCTTGGATGGGTCGGGTTGGTTTGCAACTCTTGGTGCCAAGAAAGGGGCAGCCATGCACCATTGAGTGCGAATGGCAGCCGCTACAGACTGGTGGGAATCCGAGCTGTTTACGGCACCACGGACGGGACCCGTGGTGGTGCAGTTCACCACCGAGGTCTGCGCCCTATGTCCTGACGCGACGCTCAAGATCGATGCCGTCGCCAAGACGCACGACTTTGAGTGGCACATCAACAACGCCTTTTGCAGCACGCTGGCCGAGGAGCTGGAGGTGACCGCCCTGCCGGCCATCCTGGTTTTCCACTCCGTTGACAAACACAAGGTTTACCAAAAGTTGCGCGGCGACGACGTGACTCGCATTCTGCATGCCGAATGCACGCCGCGGCTTGTGATCGACGGGGACTTTTAAAGTACGCTAAAAATAACCAAGTCTTATCCCCATAGAGAGTGTGGTCGTATCCTTACCATGAATGACGCGCAGTTCGGTCTGCTGATTTCCGCTGGGCTCGCAGTCTTTGCAGCGCTCATCGCGCACACCACCGTATGTGCAGAGCGGCACGTGTGCGTCAATGACGGCACGTGCACTGACCTAAACAGCGACTATTGGTACAACCCGTCGTGCTCTTTCCGCACAACGGTCACGCCTGCGGGGTTCAAGCTTCTCAACGCGTCGGTACAGTATGAGACGATGCAGCGGATGAACCGTGGCGTGTGCAGTCCCGGACTGCGCCAGCAGGTGGACTCGGTGACGGGCGACCTAACGTGCGTGCGCAAGCGCTCGTGGCCCAACGCGTACCTAGCTGAAATCGGGGAGCCGGGCGCGAGCACCGACCACGAGCGGCACTGCGGCAAGTGGATAGACGCCGGATCGATCGCGTACGGCGAGCAGAAATGGGCCTTTTACGATGCCAAAGGCGTGGAGCGCGACGTGGACAATCTGGTGCGAGCCAAGGGTGCCTCACGCATGGCCGCCACCGACTTGGGCAAATTCCGCGCGAGCTGTCGCACGATGGTGGCGTCCAACTCGCAAGGCGCGTCGGCCAAGGGGGCGTACGACTTGCTCATTCCGGCATTGAGTGTCGCATCGCTCGAAAAGGCACTTGAGAGCGTCGGATTCCTCGCATCGCACTACTGTGACGCACCAGCGCTTGTAGGTGTGGGTATCGAGGGCGACACCTTCACGGCCAAAGTTCTGAGCGGCACCGTCTTGAACGACCAGTCGATCAAGAATGCTTTGTACGTGGTTGGAGAAGATCGACAGGAGCGCAACACGGCGATGACGTTTGCACAGGCGATGCACAACCTTGAATGGACCGCGCTGGAGCCCACGACACTAGAGCACGCCGCAGCAGTCGTACGCGGCACCTATCGCGGTACGTGGCTTGAGGGCTACGTGGGTCCGTCGCTTTTAATTTCTCGCTCCACAACCAACGTGCCACTGGAGCAATTCGTGAGCGCGTTTGCGTCGCAGGGACCAGCCACGGCTTACGCGTACCTGAAAGGTGTGGCGGCGGTGTGCTCGCTCGCCGCCAAGGCGGTGGTAGTGTCGGAGCATGGGAACCTTCTGCCCATTCTCACCGAGAGGGCACATGTGGGTCCCAGCGCACAGCGCACCGCAGCAGCGCTCGGCCGGCTCGTCGATCCCGATGAGGAGCACGATGCCGTCACCGATGAGACGGTGCTCAACGCGTCGATTGTCCGGCTGTCGGCGCTCGCTGCCCTCTCGTCCGCCAGCCGCGGCAGCGCGCGCGACGTCTGCCTTGCCGCTGCGAAGCGGATATTTCCAGACGACTTTGATCGCATTACCTTCAACGCGCTGGTCACGCCCGCGCTTTACGACCAGCTCGAGCAACTTAGCAATGCGTTGCGCGAGTCGACAGCCGTGGTGCTCAGCCAGGACCTGATTGGAAAGATCTTTGCGCACCATTCCGACCGGAGTGACGCGTACACCAAGGTGCGCGCCACAAAGGTGCGGATCGCCGGCGCGCCGCGCGGAACGTGGGCGGGCATCGATCGCGAGTTCCGGCGGCCCGATGTGAAGTCGGACGATGGCGCACTCACGATCATCTTGAAGCAGGCGCGTGCGGTCTTCCTCGACCGGATGCTTCCAGTCGTGACCCGTGCAAACATCTGCGAACACCCCGCGCTCTATCCCGGAGTGTCGCGCAACGCCTACCTACTACTCACCGCTTCCTCTGCGTGCTCCATGCTTTTGCCGGGGCTGCTCGTGCCACCCTTTGCGGACGAGAGGTACGATGAAGCCTCGCTCGCCTCGCGCGTCGGCTTTGTGATCGCGCACGAATTCATGCACGTGACGGCGTACAAGCACCAGTGGGACTCCAGCTACGCCAACTACCTATTGGGCGATTACCCGGACTCCACGCACGTCGAGGCCATCGCCGACGTGGGCGCCGCTGTGATCCTCGCGCGTCTCGACCGCGTCTCTAATGAGACGGTCTGCGCCTCGGTCTCGCAACTCTTTTGCGGGCGCGTGGGCTGGATGCCCGTTCTAGACGAGGTGCCGCCCTGGCATCCGCCTGCAAATATGCGTGGCGACAACGTTTGTCAATTTTTAAGGACGCGCCTCGCTAGCTAACTATTTCAATTCTTTGATTAAGAAAGCGTGTCGCACCTGCACCCGCGTCGCACATGGCGTCGCAGAGTAGCAGTAGCGAGCACCTGCGGCGGCGCGCAAGTGCCGCGGCCGCGGCCGAGGCATCCGAAATCCGCCCAATCAACGCCAAAAAGGCGGGCAAGCGGCCCGCGAGGCCGGCAAAGGCAGATCACGCACTGTCATCTGCGTCGTTCGAGCCTGCCGCCGCCGCGCCCAGCGACGCATTGCCCACTTTTGATGCGGCCGTTGAGGGCCTTCCGATCACTGCCGGCAAGGCAAGCGAGCCGCCCGCCGTGCCGCCGGGGCCGCTTCCACGCAACGAACGCGGGGAACTGTCGCTTTTGCAAGAGCGTCCTGGCATCGACGCCGATGAAAACTATGGCTCGCAGGAGTATGCGCTCTCGTCCTACCTCAAACTGCACCCAGTGCTGAGCCTGGAAAGCACGAGCTGCCAGACGCTGCAGCTAGTGGCCGACCTCGTGGAGGACACTTCCATACCCACCAAGGAGCTCGAGATTGTTCCCAAGCCGCACGACGACGGCATGCTTAGACCGCCCAACGTGGCCATCGGCGAGCGGCCATGCTGCTTTGGCGACCGGTGCATCTGTGTGTGGATGGCGCGCTGGCGCTACGGCGACAGCACAGACATGGCCTTCATCGGCACCGAGTTCCTGCTGCCGTCGCAGGCGGCCGAGTTCAAGCGGTCGGGCAAGCTGCCCCACACGCAGGGCAAGTGCCTCGTATGCAGTCGCTACGTGACGACCTACATCTACCGATGCGCGCGTGCAGACCCGACGTTCAAGCCGAGTGCAAGCATCCCGCTGCAGGCATTCGGCAACGCTCTTGGTGTCGAGGCGGGCGAGAATGTGCCTACGCATTCAAGCGTGGCCAACGACGTCGATGGTTACCGCCAGGAGGCGCTGCTCTTTGTAGACGAGCAGTGGGCCGACACGGCCGCGGCCCGCGGTGGCATGGCCTCGCTGCTGTGGCGACCGTGTGTCAAGTTCCTTACGACGCATTACGTCTACGTTAAGGACCACAGCGGCCTGCCGCGCCTGATCCAGCGCAACGTCGGCGCGGCGGATGAGTCGCCTACGGCCCATTTTTGTCAGCCGGCAGGGGAAACGCAGCGTCCACCCCTGTCGGCGAATCCATAAGCGACGCCACCGACGCCGCCGAGCCCGCGCTCACCGAGCTGATGAAGCGGAGCCGCGGCGTCCTTGATCCAGAGCTCGCGCCCATTTTCTCCGACTTTGAGGACGCCGGCATGCACGGCGCGCTCGCGCGCCTGCGCCTGCGCCTGCAGAAGCACGTGCCGACGCTCGTGGTACCCGAGTGGGTTTGGTCACTGGACTATAGGCATGCCGTCACTGAGTGCGCGCGCGACGACGGCGTACCAACGCTTCTGGAGGCACTTGTAAGTGCTGCGCGCGCGCTCACCGGCGCGCGCGCTGGGGAAGACAGCGCGCTGCCAAGTGCCACCGGGGCGCCAAAGACGTCATTCCAACGAGCAGCAATCGTGCGGCTCCATCTAGGCGAGTTGCTTGAGGTGTTGACGGCGCATGTGGCGCGCGGTCTCGTGGGGGTGGAGCACGCGCCAGCGCGCGATGTGGACAAGCGGGAACTGGCTACCTTGTACTACGACGCTTACTGCGTCGCGGTGTGGTCATCAGCGCACGCGGAATACCTAGGCTGCATCGATGATCTCCTAGGCGGCCTACCGGCCACCGAGGAGCGCGTGCGCGACTTTCTTGTGCCGTCGCCGGAGCTGCACACCGTGACCAACTTTGGTCACTTGCTGCACCTCGGCGCACTCACCGAGCGCACCGCATCGGCGCGCTTCTGTGCCAAGTCGTCGCAGGCGCTTCTCGCAATACTGGCACGTGTGACCAATGCGGGCTCGCGTGGCTGGGAAACGACACTTCTCATGGCGCTCAAAGAGTCGGAGGGAGCGGTCCGTGTCTGTATGCAGAGCCTTGCCGTCGCGCTCTCCGGGCTCCACCCGGCGATTCACCCCGGGGCACGGCGCCCGTGGCGCGAGCGTTTCGTGCTGCTCCGCGCACTGCGAGTGCATACGCAGCAAGACTTTAAGGAGGTCGTACAGAAAGCACCCAACGCCATCAAGGAAGCCATACGCCTACACCTCGCCGCCTCCTTTCTGGCCGACCGCGCCACGTACGATGCCATGCGCTACACGTGCCACCCGACGGGATTGCTGTGCGTGCCACCACTGGACGTGCCCGCCGGGCCGCTCGCAGCCGCGATGCACCGCATGGCGGATGCGGGCGCCAGCATGGTGGCGACGCGCGAGTCGGCGGCTGTGGCGATCCGGCGCCACCTGGTGAGCGAGCCACGCTCGCGCAAGAAACCCGAGTCGCGTGCAAGCCGACAACCAAAGCACGAGGCCGAGACCCTCAGCTACTCGTCGTCATGGTTGGGGGGGCGCACTAACTCCACAAATCAGATGGCGCGCCCAGCGGTTCAGGTGGTCAGCGGGCTCTTGTCGGCGTCCTACCGATCCATCTGGATTCCTTTTTGGCTGCACGGTAACCACCACGGCTACCGCGCTTCGCGCCTCGACTCAGCACAGTACACCGCGCTGCACAACCAATCGGCGGCACATCGCATGTGCACGTTGCTGCCCGACGAGCAGTTTCAAAAGGCCGAGCGCATTGCTTTGGCCAACGCGGACGCATCGCTGGTCTCCGTGCCGCAGGCGTGTGCGCTCCTGGGCATTCGCCTCAATTCTGGCGCTTCCCCAGGCACGCCGTGCTCCGCCTCAACACGCGCTGTGCAAGATGCCGAGGTCGAGGTGATGAACCTTTGCGCAGACGATGCGGCGCTGTTGGTGGCGTTTGCGCGCATCGCCACACTCCGGTCATCCCTGCTCTCCCACGACCTCGGTGCACAGACGCGTCGCAGGCAGTCGCTCGCCATTTGTCAGCGGCTCTTGCTCCCGCTTGCGCCTGGCGAGGACCCGTGCGAGGCAGTGCGCACGCGACTCCCGCAGCACGCCACTGTGCTCTATTGCTGCTCCGAGTGCCGACGCGTAGTCAACTCAGTGCAGGACAACACGGGAAAGGACGTGGCCTTCAACGAGCTCGGACTGTCGGCGAGCATGCTCACGGTTGACTGTGCCACTTGCTCCAGTCACATGCGGTGTGCCAAGCGCTCGACCGCCGCGCTACGCACAGCGGTCGCGCTTGAGGCGTCTGCGGAGCAACTCGCGCTCGAACAACTTGACCCGGTGGCGGCGCCTCTGCTGCCGCGGGACCTGCGACCGGCGACCATCGTGTCGACCATGTGTGTGTCCAAAGGCGGTGGTAGCGGTGCAAATCGGAAGACGTCGGTCCCGACGCCGGTCCCGACGTCGGGACCGGCGTCGGGACCGGCGTCGGGACCGGCGCTGCGCGATTCGTCGTCCGAGGTGGCCAAGTTTCGTCGGGACCTCAAGTCGTGCTTTGAGCAGGGCGAGCGGGCCACGAGCTGTGGCGACGTGCCGCTTGTGTGCGTTCCGATCCTTGGACGCGCCATCCGCGTGTTTGGCAATTGGTACGCCCTATGCAGCATGTGCGGTGCGCTCGCGCGTGTCACACCCGCGTCGCGCTTTCGAGATGATATCTGCTGCCTTCGCTGCGACTTTGCGATGCTGGCCGGAAAGGCCGCAGCGAACGAGATGCGTGCAGCGCTGCACAAACCACCCACGCCGTCGTGCCGCTTCTGTGGCAAGGCAGAGCCCGAGAACGGCGCGGGCATGAAGTGGCGTCGCATCCCCGCGCCGACTGACACTGGAGGGCGCAATGCATTCGTGCCGCCACCCTTGCGCGTCGTATGGTGCGCTCCACTACTCATTTTTCAAACCTCACACCGTAGCTGCGCATACACACCACTTGCACCTCCTTCAAAAGGTACTGCCCGACGCACTACCGGGGGTGGCTTGTGGCTGCACACACGCGCAGCTCGACGTCCGAAATCTTTGCACACCTGCTAAACAAGGCTCGGCCTATCCACGGCGCAGACGTGGATGCCGGCAGCAAACGCAGACGGCTAACGACGGTCGACGCCGACGAGGACGCGCGCGAGGGCTCGCAAGCGCCCGTCCCCAAACGAGTCAGTGCCGCCACCAAGCGCAAGTCGGCGCTCACGCGCGTCATAAGCAAGAACAACCGCCAGCGACGGCTGGCCGGGAATATGCACTAACGTTCATACACGTGTCATTTCCAAACCACACACGTACCACTGCGTCGGCGCAGTCGCCGGGGGAGACTGCTACCTAGGCGCGTTCGTGTTCCCGCACCCTCCCCCCTTCCCTTTCCCACCGATGGAGCGCTTTGCCTTTGGCCTGGAATGGCCCGAGACTAGCACGCCAAAGGCTCCCACGACCCCTCTCCCCAACCCCTCACCACCTCCCTCCCCCCTCTCCCCCTTCCGCCCGCGGATCACGTGCGCTTGTGCTTCTTGGGCGACGGCGACGGTATCTCCGGTTCCGATTCTGGCTTGACAAATGGCTCCTTGCACTTGCGAAAGTGATGCAGGTACGGGGGTGGACACTTCAGTAACGCCTCGATTCCCTCGCAGTTCGACTCGTCATTCTTCAACATATCGATCGCAAAGGTCGGCAACACGGACGTGGTCGTAGTGTACTCCCAGCCATGTTCTTGGAGGCGCTCAAACGCGTCGGTGAGGGTGTGGTATGCACTCGCGTTCTGCGGGTCGTGACCGCAGTCGCGCACGACGTGCCACTTGTAGCACTTTAAATTGTCAGCCCGATGTGTTAGGGGACCAACAGAATCTTGTGCCATGCGCACGCGCGCACGAACGCCGAGCGAGCGTGTTACTAACGGTAACGGTAGGGAGAGTAAGATTACCCCAACACCAATCCGTCACCCCACGACATGTCCACCAGCGTTTCGTGCCTCGCCCACCCCGCGGGGCTGCACATTGCTGCAACCAACGACCCGCGCATTCCAGCGAGCTTAATGTGCACCTGGTGGTAGTGCTCCTTGGCGTCTGTGACGATTTCCTTGGGCATTTTCACAATCACGTTTTGGAGCTCGGACGACGATGCGGCCCTGTACCTGTCCAACGCGCTCTGTGTCGTCTTCTCCGCCCCCTCCGCCTCGCTACTCCCGTTTTTGCTCTCCTCTTCGACCTCGCACTCGACCTCGCACGCGTCCTCGCACTCGACCTCGCACTCGACCTCGCACTCGACCTCGCACTCG
>TARA_B100001057_G_scaffold157302_1_pt1 | contig 14335 bp, 9 predicted proteins | sample TARA_B100001057 | Tara Oceans TARA_B100001057 (sample SAMEA2621839) | marine metagenome | biome: marine biome (ENVO:00000447); feature: surface water layer (ENVO:00002042); material: "saline water (ENVO:00002010), including plankton (ENVO:xxxxxxxx)" | depth 5 m
GAGCGTGGTATTACAATTAACACTTCTCATGTCGAATATCAAACAACAAATAGACACTATGCTCATGTAGATTGTCCTGGACATGCCGACTATGTTAAGAACATGGTAACGGGTGCTGCACAAATGGATGGAGCAATATTAGTTGTAGCTGCAACCGACGGACCGATGCCTCAAACAAGAGAACACATTCTTTTAGGACGTCAAGTAGGGGTTCCTAGAATTGTAGTTTTTCTAAATAAAGCAGATATGGTTGATGATGAGGAACTACTGGAATTAGTTGAAATGGAAGTGAGAGAATTACTTTCTTTTTATGACTATGATGGTGATAATACCCCAGTTGTTCTTGGATCTGCTCTAGGAGCATTAAATGGTGAACAAAAATGGGTTGATACAGTTATGAAGTTGATGGAGGAAGTGGATGGTTGGATTGAACTTCCTAAGCGTGATGTTGATAAAGATTTTTTAATGCCTGTAGAAGATGTTTTTTCTATTACGGGACGAGGTACAGTAGCAACAGGCCGAATTGAAACCGGTGTGGCTAATACTGGTGATGAAATAGACATAATTGGTATGGGTGCCGAAAAATTAAAATCTACCATTACTGGTGTTGAAATGTTTAGAAAAATATTAGATCGTGGAGAGGCTGGAGATAACACTGGAATACTTCTCCGCGGAATTGAAAAAACGGATATCAAAAGGGGCATGGTTCTATGTAAAGTCGGATCAGTAACTCCGCATGCTAAGTTTAAGGCTGAGGTATATATACTAAAAAAGGAAGAGGGTGGACGTCACACACCTTTCCATAATAATTATAGGCCCCAATTTTATGTTAGAACTACGGACGTAACGGGAAACATTAAGCTACCAAGTGGTGTTGAAATGGTCATGCCTGGAGATAATTTAACAATCGATGTTGATTTAATACAACCGATTGCTTTAAATCTTGGTTTACGTTTTGCTATTCGTGAAGGAGGAAGAACTGTTGGAGCAGGTCAGGTAACTGAAATATTAGATTAAAAATTTGATTGATGCCCAAAGTATTGTGGTAATATATCACTACACTTTGATAACACAGACGGGTTTAGCTCAGTTGGTAGAGCACTGGTCTCCAAAACCAGGTGTCGGGAGTTCGAGTCTCTCAACCCGTGCATTATAAATTTAATTGTAAATGACAACTATAGTAAACTTTTTAAAAGATTCATTCGAAGAACTCCAGAAGAATGTTTCATGGACTCCAAGGGCTGAGCTACAGCGTTTAGTTGTTGTTGTTTTACTATTTTCTGTCATATTTTCTCTTGCTATATGGGGTGCCGACTCAATTCTTTCAAGAATAGTTAAATCTTATTTTGAACTTATAAACTAATTCCATGACTGAAGTAAGTAATAATAAGTGGTATGTGATTCGAGCAGTTAGTGGTCAAGAAGGTAAAATTAAAGACTACATAGCTTCTGAGATCGAAAGGCTTGGTTTTTCAAAAAAGTTAGAAGATATTCTTGTGCCGACTGAAAAAATTGTACAAATACGAAATGGAAAAAAAATTAGTAAAGAGCGGACATATTTTCCAGGTTACATTATGATAAAAGCAGATCTTACAGGCGAATTGCCACATGTGATTAAATCTGTTACAAATGTTATTGGATTTTTAGGAGAAACAAAAGGTGGTGATCCTGTTCCTTTAAGGCCAGCTGAGGTAAATAGAATTCTTGGAAAAGTTGATGAACTTTCACTCTCTACCGAGCAGATAAACATACCTTATGTCGAAGGTGAAAATGTTAAGGTTATTGACGGGCCCTTTAACGGTTTTACTGGGGCTATTGAAAAGATTAATGAAGATAAAAGAAAACTAGAGGTTATGGTAAAAATATTCGGTCGCAAAACACCACTTGAACTAAGTTACATGCAAGTTGAAAAATTATGAACCAGTTTTTGCCTCCAAAATATAACTTAAATTAAAATGTAATGGCTAAAGAAGTTGAGAAGATTTTAAAAGTTCAGGTTCGAGGTGGCGCTGCAAATCCATCTCCACCAGTAGGTCCAGCTCTTGGTGCAGCAGGCGTTAACATCATGGAATTTTGCAAGCAATTCAATGCAAGATCACAAGATAAGCCTGGGAAAATTTTACCAGTAACTATAACTGTATATAAGGACAAATCTTTCGAATTTGTAATTAAGACCCCACCAGCTGCAGTCCAATTAATGGAGGCTGCCAAAAAGAAAAAAGGTTCTGGGGAACCCAACAGGAACAAAGTTGGTTCAGTTACATGGGATCAAGTAAGGATTATAGCCGAGGATAAAATGCCCGATTTAAATGCATTTAATATAGAATCTGCAATGAAAATGGTGGCGGGTACTGCAAGATCCATGGGCTTTAAAGTTCAGGGAAATTTACCTTTTAAACAATAATTAAACATGGGAAAAATTACTAAAAATCAGAAAAACACCAGAGTCAAAATAGATACTTCTATTTTTTATAGCTTGAAAGATGCCTGTAAACTTATTAAAGATATTGCAAAATCAAAATTCGATGAGTCTGTAGATATTGCAATTAGACTGGGTGTTGACCCTAAAAAAGCAAATCAAATGGTAAGGGGCGTTGTCACTCTCCCAAATGGAACCGGAAAAAATCTTCGAGTACTTGCGCTTGTTCCACCTGATAAAGAAAATGAAGCTAAAGAAGCTGGAGCTGATCATTTTGGTTTAGACGAATATCTACAAAAAATAAAAGAAGGCTGGACTGATATTGATGTAATAGTCACTATGCCTAGTGTTATGGGAAAATTAGGGCCCTTGGGAAGAGTTCTTGGACCAAGAGGATTAATGCCTAATCCCAAAACTGGAACAGTAACTATGGATATTAAAAAAGCAATTTCTGACGTTAAAGGAGGTAAAATAGATTTCAAGGTTGAAAAAAATGGCATCATACATGCTGCAATCGGAAAAGCTTCATTTTCTGCAAATAAAATATTTGAGAATGCAGACGAATTTATCAAAACAGTGATCAAACTTAGACCTTCTACAACAAAAGGAATATATGTTAAGAGTATTTTCATGTCAACTACTATGAGTCCTAGTGTTCCTATTGAAGCTAAATTTTCATAACAAAAAAAATGAATAAAGCAGAAAAAATAAAAGTAATTGAAGATTTAACTTTAAGTTTATCTAACAATAAAAATTTATATCTAACAGATATTTCCGGATTAAACGCTAATCAAACCTCAGATTTGAGAAGAGCATGTTTCAAGGCTGATATAAAATTATCAGTTGTGAAAAATACCATGCTTTCCAGAGCTATAGATGCATCAGATAAAGATTTTGGTGAAATTCCTTCAGTATTGAAAGGTAACACTTCGCTTATGTTTTCTGAGGCTGGAAATGCACCAGCAAAAATTATCAAAGAATTTAGAAAGAAAAATGATAGGCCAATTCTTAAAGCTGCTTTTATAGAAGAAACTATATACATTGGCGATAATCAGTTAGATACTCTTGTGGCAATTAAATCTCGCGAAGAATTAATTGGTGAAGTTATAGGGTTATTAAAATCCCCAGCGCAAAATGTAGTTTCTGCATTAAAATCAAGTGGAAATAATTTGTCTGGCGTACTAAAAACGTTATCAGAGCGTTAATTCTGAAAAAATTAGAATGTTAAAATTAAATTAAAAAAAAGTAAAAATGGCAGATATAAAAGATTTTGCGGAAAAACTAGTAAACTTAACAGTAAAAGAAGTTAATGAACTTGCATTAATTCTCAAAGAGGAATATGGCATTGAGCCTGCAGCAACTGCAGTAGCGGCTTCAGCTCCAGCAGCTGGTGGAGATGCTGTTGGAGGTGCAGATGAAAAAACTGAATTCGATGTTATATTAACTGCTGCAGGAGGTTCAAAGCTTGCTGTAGTAAAATTGGTAAAAGAGCTGACAGGACTTGGTCTAAAAGAAGCTAAAGGCTTAGTTGATGAAGCCCCAAGCCCAATTAAAGAGGGTGTTGCTAAAGATGAAGCTGAAGGACTTAAAAAGTCTTTGGAAGAAGCTGGAGCTGAGGTAGAGCTTAAGTAAAATTAACTTAATCTAGTTCATTTGCTTTTTTTAAAAGTTTTTAACTAACCTATTCTTGTATCATAATCATAACAATTATAAAACCTCCAAAATGTCCAGTACAATAAAAAAGAGAACAAATTTTGCTGTTGCTCAGCATACCCCAAATTATCCAGATTTTCTTGATATTCAAATTAAATCATTTCAGGATTTTTTTCAATTAGAAACTAAGTCTGATGAAAGGAATGAAGAAGGCTTGTTTAATACTTTCAAAGAAAATTTCCCCATAACCGATACAAGAAATCAATTTGTGTTAGAGTTTTTAGATTATTTTGTTGATCCACCTCGATATTCAATTCAAGAATGCATCGAGAGAGGTCTTACATACTCTGTCCCTCTTAAAGCCCGTTTAAAATTATATTGTACGGACGTAGAACACGAGGATTTTGAAACTATTGTGCAAGATGTTTTTTTAGGTACTATTCCATATATGACCCCGAGTGGTACGTTTTGTATAAATGGTGCTGAGAGAGTAGTTGTTTCTCAGCTTCATAGATCACCGGGTGTATTTTTTGGACAATCATTTCATGCTAACGGGACTAAACTTTATTCTGCCAGGGTAATTCCTTTTAAAGGATCATGGATTGAGTTTGCGACTGATATAAACAGCGTTATGTACGCTTATATTGATAGAAAGAAAAAATTACCAGTAACTACACTTTTTAGAGCTATAGGTTACGAGAGTGATAAAGATATTTTAGAAATTTTTGATCTTGCTGAAGAAATAAAAGTTTCTAAATCAGGACTTAAAAAGGTTCTTGATAGAAAATTGGCTGCAAGGGTTCTCAAAACATGGCATGAAGATTTTGTTGATGAGGATACTGGAGAGGTTATTTCTATCGAAAGGAATGAAATAATAATTGATAGAGATACAATATTAGAAAAAAATCATACCGACCAGATAATTGATTCGGGAACAAAAACAATACTTCTTCACAAGGTTGATGCTCATATGTCTGATTATGCTATCATTCACAATACTTTACAAAAAGACCCAACTAACTCTGAAAAAGAGGCTGTTGAACATATATATCGTCAGCTTAGAAACGCAGAACCACCTGACGAGGATACAGCAAGAGGCATAATTGATAAATTGTTTTTTTCTGATCAAAGATACAACTTGGGTGAAGTTGGAAGGTACAGAATGAATAAAAAGTTAGGAGTTGAAGTTGAAATGGATAAGCTAGTTTTAACTAAACTAGACATTATAACAATAATTAAATACTTGATTGAATTAATTAATTCTAAAGCTGAGATAGATGATATTGATCACCTTTCAAATAGACGTGTTAGAACTGTAGGAGAGCAATTATCATCTCAATTTGGTGTTGGTTTAGCAAGAATGGCTAGAACAATCAGAGAAAGAATGAATGTCAGAGATAATGAGGTTTTTACTCCGATTGACCTTATAAATGCCAAAACACTTTCATCAGTCATAAATACTTTTTTTGGAACTAATCAACTCTCTCAGTTTATGGATCAAACAAATCCCCTTGCAGAACTAACTCACAAAAGAAGATTGTCTGCTCTAGGTCCAGGTGGACTTTCAAGGGAAAGAGCTGGTTTTGAGGTAAGAGATGTCCATTATACCCATTATGGAAGGTTATGCCCAATTGAAACTCCTGAAGGACCTAATATTGGATTAATATCTTCACTCGGTGTATATGCTAAAGTTAATAATTTAGGCTTTATAGAAACGCCTTACAGAAAAGTTGCAAATGGAAAAATTAATCTAAAGGAAACGGTATATTTAAGTGCTGAGGAGGAGGAAAATAAGCTTATAGCTCAAGCTACAATTCCTTTTGATAAAGACGGAAAAATCACAAGCGACAGAGTAATTGCTCGAGACCAAGCGGATTTTCCAGTTGTTAATCCCGATAAAATTAATTACACAGATGTTGCTCCTAACCAAATAGCTTCAATATCTGCATCTTTAATCCCCTTTCTTGAACATGATGATGCAAATAGAGCTTTAATGGGATCAAATATGATGAGACAAGCTGTACCGTTATTAAAACCAGATTCACCAATTGTTGGAACAGGTCTAGAATCCCAAGTAGCAACTGACTCAAGGATTCTAATTAATGCCGAAGGTGATGGTTATGTTGAATATGTTGATGCAAATAAGATCACAATCAAATATGATATTTCCAAAAAAGAAGAAATGGTTCAATTTGACAGTCCAACTAAGGACTATGAGTTGATAAAATTTAGAAAAACTAATCAGGGAACATGTATTAACTTAAAATCAATTGTAAAAAAAGGAGATAGAGTAAATAAAGGTCAAGTTTTATGCGAGGGTTATGCAACAGAAAATGGAGAATTAGCCTTAGGGAGAAACATGAAGGTTGCTTTTATGCCCTGGAAGGGCTATAATTTCGAGGATGCAATTGTTATATCTGAAAAGGTTGTGAGGGAAGATATATTTACTTCAATTCATATTGACGAATATTCATTAGATGTTAGAGATACAAAATTAGGAACAGAGGAGTTAACTGATGATATACCAAATGTAAGCGAAGAGGCCACAAAAGATTTAGATGAAAATGGAATGATAAGAATAGGTGCAGAGGTAAATCCTGGAGATATTTTAATCGGAAAAATTACTCCTAAAGGTGAATCTGACCCAACTCCTGAAGAAAAACTTTTAAGAGCTATCTTTGGTGATAAGGCAGGTGATGTAAAAGATGCATCTCTTAAGGCTCCTCCTTCACTATATGGAATTGTAGTCGATAAAAAACTATTTACAAGGTCAGTAAAGGATAAAAGAAAAAGAAATCAAGACAAGCAAGAGCTACAAATTCTAGAAGAAAATTATGATTCAAAATTTGATAAATTAAAAGGAATTCTAGTGGAAAAACTATTTACAATTGTGAATGGTAAAACAAGTCAAGGTGTCCAAAACGATTTAGGTGAAGATGTTTTACCAAAAGGAAAAAAATATACTTTAAAAATGCTCTCGGGGGTTGAAGATTACACTCATCTGTCTAAAGGTTCTTGGACAACGTCATCGGAAACCAATCTTATGATTGCTGATTTAATTCACAACTATAAAATTAAAGAAAATGATTTACAAGGTTCACTAAGAAGAGAAAAATTCACAATTTCTGTAGGAGATGAATTACCTGCGGGTATATTAAAATTAGCTAAGGTATATATCGCTAAAAAAAGGAAACTAAAGGTCGGTGATAAAATGGCTGGGAGACATGGGAATAAAGGAATTGTTGCTAGGATTGTAAGAGAAGAAGAAATGCCTTTTTTGGAAGATGGAACTCCTGTTGATATTGTATTAAATCCGTTAGGTGTACCCTCAAGAATGAATATAGGTCAGATTTATGAAACTGTTTTGGGCTGGGCTGGACAAAATCTTGGTAACAAGTTTTCAACACCAATTTTTGATGGCGCATCAATAGATCAGATTAATAAATTGACCGATGAAGCTGGTGTTCCAAGATATGGTCACACATATTTATTTGATGGAGGAACAGGCGAACGTTTCGATCAGCCTGCAACCGTAGGAGTAATATATATGCTCAAATTAGGACATATGGTTGATGATAAAATGCATTCTAGATCGATAGGACCATATTCGTTAATAACACAGCAACCATTGGGTGGAAAAGCTCAATTTGGTGGACAGCGTTTTGGGGAGATGGAAGTATGGGCGCTTGAGGCATATGGTGCTTCAAGCACACTACAAGAAATATTGACTGTAAAATCTGATGATGTCATAGGTAGGGCTAAATCTTACGAGTCAATTGTAAAAGGAGATACCCTTCCTGAACCGGGTTTGCCGGAATCCTTTAATGTACTTATGCATGAGTTGAGGGGGTTAGGACTTGATATTAGACTTGAAGAATGACAATTTAATAAATTAAAAATTAAAAAATAATAAATTATTCAAATGGCTAGAATAAACGAAACAGTTACTCAAAAAAAATTCAATAAAATTGTTATAGGACTTTCTTCTCCGGAAGTAATTTTAAATAATTCTAGGGGAGAAGTTTTAAAACCCGAGACGATAAATTACAGAACACATAAACCTGAGAGAGATGGCTTATTTTGTGAAAGAATTTTTGGACCCGTTAAGGACTATGAATGTGCCTGTGGAAAATACAAAAGGATTAGATACAAAGGAATCGTTTGTGATAGGTGTGGAGTTGAGGTCACTGAAAAAAAAGTAAGAAGGGATAGAGTTGGACATATAAACTTAGTTGTTCCAGTTGCTCACATATGGTATTTTCGATCTCTACCAAATAAAATAGGTTATTTACTTGGTTTACCTTCCAAAAAATTAGATATGATAATTTATTATGAAAGATACGTTGTTATACAACCTGGAATTGCATCCAACGATGAAGGCGAACCTCTTCAAAAAATGGATTTTTTAACCGAAGAGGAATATTTAAATGTTTTGGAGCAAATCCCATCAGAAAATCAGTATTTAGATGATAGTGATCCTGATAAGTTTATTGCAAAAATGGGGGCCGATTGTTTAATTGATTTACTTGGAAGAATAAACCTAGAGGAACTTTCATATGAGTTAAGACATAAGGCGAATAACGAAACATCAAAACAAAGGAAAACAGAAGCTCTAAAAAGATTACAAGTAGTAGAATCTTTTAAGGATGCAAACAGCAGAAGAGAAAATCTTCCAGAATGGATGATAATGAAAGTTATTCCTGTTATACCACCTGAGCTTAGACCGCTTGTGCCTCTTGATGGGGGAAGATTTGCTACATCTGATTTAAATGATTTATATAGAAGAGTGATCATAAGAAATAATAGACTTAAAAGGTTAGTTGAGATCAAAGCACCAGAAGTTATTTTAAGAAATGAAAAGAGGATGCTTCAGGAATCAGTTGATTCTTTGTTTGATAATACCAGAAAATCTTCAGCTGTCAAAACTGACTCAAATAGACCATTAAAATCCCTTTCTGATTCATTGAAAGGAAAACAAGGTCGGTTCAGACAAAATCTTTTAGGAAAAAGAGTAGATTATTCTGCTAGGTCAGTAATTGTTGTTGGCCCAGAATTAAAATTGTATGAGTGTGGCCTCCCTAAAGGAATGGCGGCAGAATTATATAAGCCATTTGTAATAAGAAAATTAATTGAACGTGGTATTGTTAAAACCGTTAAATCAGCAAAGAAAATAATTGATAGAAAAGAACCAGTGGTTTGGGATATTTTAGAAAATGTCCTGAAGGGTCATCCAGTCTTATTAAATAGGGCTCCCACATTACATAGACTTGGTATTCAGGCTTTTCAACCCAAGCTTATTGAAGGAAAAGCAATTCAGCTTCACCCTCTTGTGTGTACGGCTTTTAACGCTGATTTTGATGGGGACCAAATGGCTGTTCACTTACCTTTAGGGCCAGAAGCTATTTTAGAAGCTCAAATGCTAATGCTTGCATCCAATAATATTCTAAACCCAGCCAACGGCTCACCAATAACAGTTCCTTCTCAAGATATGGTTTTGGGACTATACTATATGACTAAGGGGAGAAGATCAACAAAAAAACAGCCTATAAAAGGAGAAGGGTTAACTTTTTATTCTGTTGAGGAAGTTCATATTGCTCACAACGAAAATAAAGTTGAATTAAATGCTCATGTAAAAATAAGAGCCAAAGATTTTGATTTAAAAGGTCGTTTAGTTTTTAAAATAATAGAAACGACTGTAGGAAGAATTTTATTTAATGAAGTTGTTCCCGAAAAAGCAGGTTTTATAAATGAAGTCTTAACAAAAAAGAATTTAAGAGGAATAATTGGAAAAATACTGAAAGTTACTAGTGTTCCAGAGACTGCAGAATTTTTAGATAAAATTAAAAATATGGGCTATGGTTTTGCCTTTAAAGGCGGATTATCATTTAGTTTAGGAGATATTATAATTCCTCCAGAAAAATTAAAAATGATTGATGAGGCTAACGGACAAATTGAAGGGATTGTTGGTAATTATAATATGGGTCTCATTACAAATAATGAGAGGTATAACCAGGTTATTGATGTTTGGACCTCAACAAATGCTACTCTTACTGAACTAGCCATGAAAAGAATAAGTGAAGATCAACAAGGATTTAATTCTGTATTTATGATGCTTGACTCAGGGGCTAGAGGTTCAAAAGAACAAATTAGACAGCTGACTGGTATGAGAGGTTTAATGGCAAAACCCAAAAAGTCAAATGTTGGTGGAGGCGAAATAATTGAAAACCCAATTCTTTCTAATTTCAAAGAAGGGTTATCTATACTCGAGTATTTTATTTCTACACATGGAGCAAGAAAAGGGCTTGCAGATACTGCTCTAAAGACTGCTGATGCTGGTTACTTAACAAGAAGACTAGTAGATGTGTCTCAAGATGTAATTGTAACTGATGAAGACTGTGGGACTTTGAGAGGAATTTCAATTAGAGCATTAAAAAAGAATCAGGAAATTGTAGAAACTTTAGGTGACAGAATTTTAGGTAGAGTATCACTTAAAGATTTATACGACTCCTCATCTAACTTAATTGTTAAAGCTGGTGATCAAATTACCGATTTAGAAGTTTTACTAATTGAAAAAGCTAAAATTGACTCTGTAGAGGTTAGATCTCCACTAACATGTGAGGCTAGAACTGGTATTTGTGCCAAGTGTTATGGAAGAAATTTAGCAACCGGTAAAATGGTTCAGAAAGGAGAAGCAGTTGGTGTTGTAGCTGCGCAATCAATTGGGGAACCTGGAACTCAACTTACATTAAGAACTTTTCATGTTGGAGGTGTTGCAGGAAATATTTCAGAAGAAAATAAGTTGACAGTTAAATATAATGGAATTGCCGAAATAGATGATCTCAAAACAGTTAAAGGAAAGGATTCTGAAGGTAATGATGCCCAGATTGTTATTTCAAGAACAGCTGAAATAAAGGTAATTGATAAAAAAACCAAGAATATTTTGAGCACAAATAATATACCTTATGGGTCTTTCATTTTTGTTAAAAACGGGGATAAAGTTTCTAAGGATGATTTAGTTTGTTCTTGGGATCCTTTCAATGGAGTCATAGTTTCAGAGTTTTCTGGTAAAGTTAAATTTGAAAATATAGAACAAGGAGAAACTTATCAGGTAGAAATTGACGAGCAAACTGGTTTCCAAGAAAAAGTTATATCTGAAACACGAAATAAAAAATTAATTCCAACACTCTTAATTATCGATACGAAAGATAATTTGTTAAGATCATACAACTTACCTGTTGGAGCTCATTTAATTGTTGACAATGGAGTTAAAGTTAAGGAAGGCCAAGTATTAGTTAAAATACCAAGAAAATCTGCGAAGTCTGGAGATATTACAGGAGGACTTCCAAGAGTAACTGAATTATTTGAAGCAAGGAATCCATCAAACCCAGCTGTTGTATCTGAAATTGATGGTGTAGTTTCTTTTGGAAAGATTAAAAGAGGAAATAGAGAAATTATAGTTGAGTCTAAATATGGAGATATCAAAAAGTATTTGGTAAAATTATCAAATCAAATATTGGTGCAAGAAAATGATTTTGTTAAAGCAGGGATGCCGTTGTCTGACGGTTCGATAACTCCGGTTGATATTCTAAACATTAAAGGGCCCTCAGCCGTTCAACAATATTTAGTTAATGAAGTTCAGGAAGTGTATCGCCTCCAAGGTGTTAAGATAAATGACAAACATTTTGAAGTTGTGGTCAGACAAATGATGAGAAAAGTCAAAATAAATGAACCTGGTGATAGTATGTTTTTAGAGAACCAATTAGTCTTCAAGGCTGATTTTATTGAGGAGAACGATAATTTATTTGGAAAAAAAGTAATTGAGGAGATTGGAGACTCAGAAATCTTTAAGCTCGGACAAATGATAACTTCCCGTCAACTCAGAGATGAAAACTCATTATTAGTCAGACAAGATAAATCTCCTGTTGTTGCCAGGGAAGCAATGACGGCTACTGCTAAACCAGAATTACAAGGTATAACAAGAGCTTCTTTGCAAACAAAATCGTTCATTTCCGCGGCTTCTTTTCAAGAAACTACAAAAGTTTTAAACGAAGCATCCGTAAATGCAAAAGAAGATCATCTTGCCGGGTTAAAAGAGAACGTAATTGTGGGACATAAGATTCCTGCAGGTACTGGTTTAAGAAAATACAAGGATTTAATTGTAGGATCAAAGAGTGAGTATAAAAGCTTATTGATTTCAAAAGAAGAAGAATTATTTGAAAACTAATTATGGATAAAAAAAATTCTGAAAAAAAAGTAAATATTGAATTAGATGAGAAAATTGCAGAAGGGACCTATTCAAATCTAGCTATAATTAATCACTCAATCTCTGAGTTTGTTATTGATTTTGTTAATCTGATGCCAGGATCTCCCAAGGCTAGGGTGAAATCCAGAATCATTTTGACGCCAGAACATGCAAAAAGATTTCATAAAGCTTTAGAGGATAATATTAAAAGATTTGAAAAATCCACAGGAGAAATTAAAGTTAATGAAAAATCATCTTCAATACCCTTAAATTTCGGAACTCAAGGAGAAGCTTAATTTATCTAAACTCAGACGTATTATAAAATTTTATAGAGGGGTATTTTTGTATGGTCATTTCAAGTGAAAAGGATGAATCTGCTAGGAAGACTAATTGCCCATCTTTATCGTTTGCCAAGAATTTTTGTTTAATTTTTTTAAACTCCTCCTTTTCTTTATTGTTTGAGTCTTTGGTGCATATCCAACAAGCTTTAAATACATTTATATTTTCAAAACTACATTTTGCCCCATATTCATGAAGCAATCTGTATTGAATTACTTCAAATTGAAGAAGACCAACTGTTCCAATAATTTTTCTATTATTTAATTTCAGATAAAATAATTGTGCAACTCCCTCATCCATTAATTGCTTTATTCCTTTCTCAAGTTGTTTAGTTTTCATTGGGTCATTATTGTTAATATATCTAAAATGCTCTGGAGAAAAACTTGGGATTCCCTTAAATTTTATTTTTTCTCCTTCAGTTAGTGTATCACCAATTTTGAAATTCCCAGTGTCGTGTAAACCAACTATATCTCCTGGATATGAAATATTGATTATTTCTTTTTTTTCAGCAAAAAATGCATTTGGACTTGAAAATTTATATTTTTTATTTTTTCTAACATGTAAATAAGGAGTGTTTTTTTTGAAAACTCCAGAAACAATTTTAATAAAAGCTAGTCTATCCCTGTGTTTAGGATCCATATTTGCATGTATTTTGAAAACAAAACCAGAAAAATCTTTTTCTTCAGGCTTTACAATTCTGGTATCACATTCTTTTGATCTTGGTTTAGGAGCTATCTCGATAAAACAGTCCAATAGCTCCTGAACACCAAAGTTTTTTAATGCAGACCCAAAAAAAACTGGTTGAAGTTTCCCTGTTAAATAGTCTTGAATTTTAAATTTAGGATAGACTTCCTTAATTAATTCAATGTCACTTTCTAATTTCTTTAATAAATTACCGCTTAAAAATTCCTTTAACTTTTGATCCTCAAGAGAATTACAAATTACTTTATTGTTAAGTTCATCACTAATTAATTCTATTTTATTCTCCCATGTGTTAAATATTCCTTTAAAATCGTAGCCCATTCCAATTGGAAAGGTCAGTGGAATTGGATTTAGTTTTAATTTAATTTCTATTTCATCAATTAAATCAAAAGCATCTTTTCCTTCTCTATCAAGTTTATTTATAAAAATAATTATGGGAATTGACCTCATTCTACAAACCCCAACTAACTTTTTAGTCTGTTCCTCAACTCCTTTAGCAACATCTATAACAACTATTACAGAATCTACAGCACTTAATGTTCGATATGTATCTTCAGCAAAATCTTTATGTCCTGGTGTATCAAGAATATTTATCTTTTTGTTTTGGTATTTAAATGCTAAAACAGAAGTTGCAACAGAAATTCCTCTCTGCCTCTCAATTTCCATAAAATCACTTGTTGCACCTTTTTTTACTTTGTTTGACTTTACAGCACCAGCTTCTTGTATTGCTCCACCAAATAGTAATAGTTTTTCAGTTAGTGTTGTTTTTCCAGCATCAGGATGAGAGATTATTCCAAAAGTTCTTCTTTGATTTATTTGACTCAAAAATTCCATTCAATTTTATTTTTGACAAAAGTATTCAATTAAATTTTAAGAATTTTGGCTAGTAGGTTTTTGTTAAAATTATAGGTATTTTTGATTAAGACATGAAAGAAGAAGAAGAAGTAATTTTGGTAAATTCTGAAGATGAGATTTTGGGA
>TARA_B100001057_G_scaffold85572_1_pt1 | contig 14321 bp, 11 predicted proteins | sample TARA_B100001057 | Tara Oceans TARA_B100001057 (sample SAMEA2621839) | marine metagenome | biome: marine biome (ENVO:00000447); feature: surface water layer (ENVO:00002042); material: "saline water (ENVO:00002010), including plankton (ENVO:xxxxxxxx)" | depth 5 m
GGGACTGAACTAACTATTACTGCTACACCAAGTGAAGGGTATCTTTTCTTAGAATGGAGAAGTTCTGATGGAGGGAGTCGCTGGGGAAATTCAAGTGTAAATATAACTATGAATAATAATCTAGGTCTTCAAGCATTTTTTGAATTAAATCCTTTAAGTGGTCTAGATGTGAATAATCTTGATAGCATAAAAAGTAACGACGATTTTATATTTTATTATAACATCAGCGATGGTTTGCCAATTGAGTGGTCGAAAGAGTTTATGGATATAATGAATTATCTTAATACAATTGTTCCTGTTAATAAAAGACAAAGAACAAATCCTAGAGATGGTAAAAGTGAGATGCATATTTTTGCTTGGAATAGTATTGAGGAATCTCCATATAAAGATATAATCGGAGATAATTCTGGAGCATGTATTTGCGGAAATCAATATGGAAGATATATGGTTTTAGAAATAAACAACAATGAATTTATATGGAACAGTATTCATAGATATACTGTGATTGTTCACGAATACTTTCACGTATTTCAAATTAATGAATCAAATATTGAACCACCTTATTTTAAATTTTTAATGGAAGGAGGTGCCGCAACATTGGAATCTTTGTATACACAACAGCACAATAACTATAATTATTTCTTAGACGCTCAAACAAATGTATCGGAAGGAGCTACAAATACTCCCAATCTTTATGAAGATTTTGGAGTAGCAGAAGTTAATTATGCTGATTCAGTTTTTATTTTTCTTGCTTTAGTAAAAGAATTACAAAACAAAAATAATATATCTGAAATTGATGCATTTAAAAAGGTTTATGTTCAATGGTGGCAATCTGGGAGAGAGGGCGCCACTAAAGAATTACTTTTTGAAGAAGTTTTTGGTTTTTCTTTAAATAGTTTTTATGAATCACTAAAGAACTATACCCCTGATTTAAATACAGTGCTGCCCTCAGAAAATATTAGGCTGGAGGAGATTTTTGATGGATTATGATATATTTATCTGATTTACTTCATTATTCAATAGCTAAAAAATATATTCTTTATATAGTACAATAATTAATATAGTTCTTTACAAATATCTTTTTAAGCATTAATTATTATACTTTAAATGTCTTTTAAATTCTCTTAATTTAAGTAGGTTATAAAAAAAAAGGCCAAAAAATATTTTCTTACCACAATTAATTATATCTCTTTTGGTAATCATAATATCAAAGTGTATGGATTGGAACATATTAGATTTTTTAGTTTTGAGAATTTTACTTTTAGGGTAAATATCTAAGTAATTAATAGATTTAATAATTAATAAAAAGTGAAAGGCATTTATCATAACACTATCATTTTATTATTTTAATTATATGGGTCTAATTAGCTTTAGGAATCTTCAGCCTGCTTTTAAAAAAAATTAATTTCTATTTTTTTCCGATTTTTAATGAATTTTGCCTTCATTATATACTTTTTTTAACAATTTATACCAATTTCTAGGCATTTTTTTTAATATTTTGATAGTTTTTGTAATTTTTTGATCATTTTTACTACTTTTTGATCATATTTACGACTTTTTGATCATTTTTACCACTTTTTAATTATTTTTTAAATTTATTAGTCAAATTTTGGATGTTTAATTAAAAAAATATATTTTATGTACAACATTAGCACTTTATTAATTATTTATTCATTTTAAATATTTAACAGCTAACTATTATTATAATTTTGAGTGATTATTAAAAATTTCATCTTTAATTAATACTTGTTAAAAAAAAGTAATATATTTTGCCCCTAATTTTAAAACACACAAATAATGAGAAAACTTACACTCACTTTGATACTAACAGTTATTTCCAACCTAGCTTTTTCGCAATATGTCGCTTTTTTTAAGTTTAAGACGGATGATCCTGGAGCTGTTGTTGCTACTATGACCGATCTGATGAATTCAGACTATGGAAAGACTATACCAGCAAAGGTTAATCTCTTTGGTTCACTTTTTAATGCAGAAGACCCAACAACTCATGCAGTAACTTTTGATTTTGTTAATGAAGATGATTTAAGTGCATGGTTAAATGGTTGGGCCGCTTCAAAAGAAGCTCAATTATACAATAGTAAATTCCAGTCTATGGTTGAAGATATTTCACAATACATTGCTACCCCTGTTACATATAATGGTAAAGATTGGTCACCAGATAAGGTGTTCATGTTTTGGAATATGGATGTAAAAAATCCTTCTAAGTACGTGAAAGAATGGACAATGTTTACAAAAAAATATGAAGCAAAATATAAAAGCATTGGTTCCCTAGGAATTGGAATGCCAATTATAGGAAAGTCAGATTTTAGTCATTTTGTTTGGTCAGGCGCACCAGATATTGCCACTGCTCTCAAACAATTAAAAACGATGTATTCAGATCCTATGTTTGCTGAATACGCAAAAAATGTTGCTTCAATAAGAGAGGTAAAGTCTACATACATGATGCAAAGATTAATTACATTTAACTAAAGTTAACATATATCTTTATAAAACCCTCCAAATAAATGGGGGGTTTTTTTATTACATTTAGAAGATCATATCTAAAAAAAATTATTTACCGGAGAACCAAACTGGTTCTTTTTACAGCATAATTCTTCTAATTCTTGCAGGAGAGTCGATTTATATTTTAACCTACGTTTTAGCAAGAATTTTTAGACCAACATTTCTAGATGTATTTAATTTGACAAACTTTCAATTGGGTAGCCTATTCTCAATTTATGGCATTGTTGCTTTAGTTTCATACCTGTATGGGGGTGTAATTGCAGACAGATACTCACCCGGAAAATTAATGGCTATGGCCCTTTTTACAACAGCTATAGGTGGATTTGTAATGGCAACGTTTCCCTCCTTTTTAGTTTTACAAATTCTCTATGCCTATTGGGGTTTTACAACAGTATTTTTATTCTGGGGAGCGATGATAAAGGCAACTCGTTTATGGGGAGGAGGAAAAAACCAAGGTAAAGCGTTTGGTTTTTTAGATGGAGGAAGGGGCGTTGTTGCAGCTTCGATGGGAAGTGTTGGAGTTTTCATATTTTCAATATTTTTAAAAACAGAAATCAATTTAGCTAGTGTCGTTGAAAAACAAGAAGCTTTTCGTTATGTTATTTTATTTTCCTCTTTTACTGTTATTATTATTGGAGCTTTAGTGCTTTATTCTATGGAAAATGAACAAAAAAATCAGGTCAAAAAAAATAGTTCAATTAATCCAATAAAGAATATTAAATCAGTGTTGAAAATTAAATCGGTATGGCTTATGATGATGATAATAATGTCGGCTTATGTTGGTTACAAGTTAACTGATATATATTCATTATATGCGTCAGAGGTAATGCTTTATAATCAAATTGAAGCTGCAGAAATTGGAGCATTACAATTATACCTTCGCCCGTTAGTATGCTTAGTTATTGGTCTTTTAGCAGACAAAACAAGCAGTATAAGATGGATAATTATTGGGTTTTTCATTATGTTGATTGGCGCATTACTTTTCGCATCAGGTATAATAACTTCTTCAATGAATATCATTTTTTCATTGTCATTAATTATAACTGCAGTTGGGACTTATGCAATAAGAGCTCTTTACTTTGCTGTATTTAATGAAGGTAGAATACCTTTAGAACTAACTGGTACAGCAGTTGGAATTATTTCAATAATTGGGTATACACCTGATATCTTTGCAACTCCAATAATAGGGTATCTACTGGATACTTATCCCGGGATTATAGGACATCAATATGTTTTTACGATGCTTGTAATTTTCTCTATTTTAGGATTATTTGCATCTGTTCAATTTTCAAAGCTTAATAGTAAATAAAGAAAAAAGGGTAAAAAAAGCAACCATACTTTTAATACCCTTTAATTAATAGTGTTGCGTGAACAACAAGTTGTGAATATAATTTAAATTTTCAATATATACTATGTTTGAATCACTCAAAATATATTATATTTTGGACTTTTAAGGTTAGTTTAAACTTTTTGGGTTTTTCTGTTAAAGAGATATAAGTAGTCTAATTACTGCGTATGTTATTACAACAACTAAAATAATCTTTCTATTTCTTAAATACCATTCCATAATTTTATTTTTTTTACAGAGACGCTATGTTTGAATCTAGCCAAGATAACCTCTCAGAAATCCAATTCCTTATAAATTTAATTTCATCAGAATAATTTGAACCTATATAGTTATTTGGCCAGACATAAGTCCCGAGAACTGGCCACCTTTCAAAATTTCTTTTTACGCTTCCTGAAGATCTTAAGACCAGCTCATAATTATCTATCATCTTTGTGATAGCAGAGTTTGAAAATGCTGTTCCTCTCAGTTCTATCCATCTTGCTTTTACTTTTAAAACATATGCTGGATCTTGAAGAAGTCTTTCCCACCAAAATGGAATTGGCCAAAATCCTCCAGGACATCTTTGATTTAATTTGTATGCCCAGACATTTGATTCACCTCCAGAGCAATAATCTGCATTGCCAAAAGCTAGATTAAAATCCCAAATTGGACCCATTCTCATTTTTTCATTTTTGTCCTTAACTATCCATGTACTTATCCTGAATCCATCGACGTTATTACCTAATTCGTTGAGAAGAAAAAAATCAATAAAATCATCAGTATCAATATGAGAATCATACCCCTGAACGGGATCTGTAAAATTTTCTCCAGCTAAAGAATTCTCAAAATCTTTAATATAATTAGAAATGTATTCCTTCTGTTCAGGAGTTATGTCTTCCTCATCAGGTGTATCGTAAAGGAATTTAATACTATTATTTCCAGAGGGATCATAAGGACTATGTTCAGAAACAAATGAATTAATAGATGTGTATTGATCGTCCGGTTTGTCAATTTTAATTATATAACCCCCTGTTAAATCTTCCCCGCTTATTTCTGAAGTTTTAAGTTTATTAATATCAATCCTATTTTTATCCCTTTTAAGTTTTTCCATAAAAACATAAACTCCATCATTTACATCATTTAGCGTTAATTCTACAAATTTTACTCTGCTTGCATATCTGCCAATTTCTCTTGAGAGATCGTATATAAGAACATTTCTAATTAAACTTTTATCACTGTATGGTGCCTGTAAAATCCAATCCTCCTCTTCTGGCATATCTAATAAAGAAACATCCATATCCTCATTTTCTTGATCTCTGGTTTCGAACCCATATTGTTTTTTTGGAAACATTTGAGAAGATTTACCTCGAATTTCGATAGCTATATTTTCACTATGTAATTCTTCGTCTTTAAATGAGATAGTCATTTTAGCATCGATCTTTGGTTCGTCTAAGATTTGGACTCCATTAGTTGAAATATTAACCTGTGCAAGAGGATCTCCATTTGTAAATTCATTATTCAAAGAGCTGTCTTGTGAAGACTCTTTTTTACAAGAAGAAAAAAGTAATAGAAGTAAAAAGTAAATAAAATTAATATAAAGTCTCACTGTATTGATTATTTTTATTGTCAAATTCAAATATAATGAGAAAATTACTGATTGATGGTTTTGTAATTTTTATAAGTATTTTTGCCTCATTTTCAATTGAAAATTTTAGGGAATCAACTGATGAAAAAGAAATCTTAAATGAAACAGTTATAACTCTTGGAGATGAGGTGTTTTCAAATATAGATTATACTAAAGAACACTTGACGCAGGTTAAAAATGTGAAATATTTAACCGATCAAATAATTAAAAGATACAATGCCATAACTTTTCAAGACATCTACGATATTCATTCAAACAATCCTTTTTTGCATTCAATTACAACTGATGGTGATATTGAGTATATAAAAAAATATGGGGAGAGTGAGACTCTAATTATGTTCACAGCTTGGCTTGCATGGGAACCAGAAAATGTTTTTTTTCAATCTATGTTGTATTCTGGAAAACTTCTTGAGATAAAAAATAAAAAATTAAGAAGAGAAATCGAATCAATTTACACAAAACAAGAAGAAAGAGTTAACGGAATGGCAGAGTTTACTCTAAAAAATACTTATCCAATTCAGGATTGGTTTTTAGAAAAGCAAAATGAAGTAAAATATGATATTTCGATGATAGAAGTCTTTGAGAATTATAAAGATCAAGAACTAAAAAATTATTTGAAATACAAGAGTTCAGGATTAAATGGAAGAATAATGGACCTTGAAAATTATCTACAGGCACTTCAAAATGTTGTTCAGCTAATTAGTACTGATTATAAAAAACTTGATTAAGTTTTTAACCCACCATTAAATATTAAATGCCTAAAAAAACTTTTCTGTTTCTGTTTCTGTTTTCCTTTCATTTATTTTCTCAGGATAATAATTCTATTACTCTCGACATTAATGGGGTAACCATTAAATGCCCTGGTGCAGATATTGGATATACCCAAACAATTTCCGGAAAGGAATACACTGTTGTTAACAGAGCCTCTTTGGTCTCAGTCATTTCAACTTTAGGTGATGTAACCTGTTTATGTACCTCAAACGTAACGGATATGAGCGAGTTGTTTAAATCATGGCCTTCGTATAATCAGGATATAGGAGGGTGGGATACTTCAAGTGCAACAACTATGAGGTCTATGTTTGACAATTCCCAATTATTTAATCAAGACCTAAGTTTATGGAACACCTCAAATGTTACTGATATGTCAAATATGTTTTATAACAACCAATTATTTGATCAAAATATAGGTGGGTGGGATACATCAAAGGTTACTTCAATGGAGGGAATGTTTAGAGGTGCATATGAATTTGACGGTGACATTAGTTCCTGGAACACATCAAAGGTTACTAATATGTCCTCAATGTTTAGGGAAGCTTCAAAATTTAATCAAAATATAAGTCAAAACGGCACAACTAACTGGGATACATCAAAAGTTACAGACATGTCTTCAATGTTTGAGGGAGCTATTTCATTTAATCAAGATATTGGAAACTGGGATACCTCAAGCGTAGAAAAAATGAGCAACATGTTTCAAAATGCAGTATTATTTAATAAAGATATTGGGAATTGGAAAACTTCAAGTGTTAATAATATGGACTATATGTTTGATACCGCAAGCTCATTTAATCAAAATATTGGAAGCTGGGATTTATCGAACGTAACTAAGATGAGATCAATGTTTAACCGTGCAGAAAGCTTTAATAGTATTTTATCAGATTGGGAAACATCAAATATTACAGATATGAGTGGTTTATTTCAAGATGCAACTTCATTCAATCAGGATATTGGAAGTTGGAAAACTTCAAATGTTACTACCATACAAAATATGTTTAATGGTGCTAGTTCATTCAATCAAGATATAAGTGGCTGGGACACATCAAAAGTTAATGACATGTCGGGCGTATTTCAAGGTGCCGAAAATTTTAATCAGGATATTAAAACCTGGAAAACCTCAGTTGTTGGAAACATCAGCAATATGTTTAAAAATGCAAAAGCATTTGATAATGACATAAGCAGTTGGATAACGATCAACGTTACAGGAATGCGATCAACTTTTGAGGGAGCAACTTCCTTTAATCAAAATATTGGAAATTGGGATACTTCAAGTGTTACAGATATGGGGTTAATGTTTAAAGATGCTTCATCATTCAACCAAGACTTATCAAATTGGAATGTTTCCTCTGTGACCTCTATGGAAGGTATGTTTAATTCAGCTTCAAATTTCAATCAAAATATATCTAATTGGTGTGTAACAAATATTACTTCAGAGCCCACAGACTTCTCTATTAATTCTCCACTTGAAGAGACAAAAAAACCACGATGGGGAACGTGTAATAAAATAGTTTCAGATGTGATTTTTTTAGATACAAATGGTGTTACAATTAAATGTCCAAATGCTTCAATTGGATACACCCAAACTATTGATAATAAAGAATATACGGTAGTTGATGAGGTACTTCTTAGGTCAATGATTGATTCAGAGGAGGACGTAACTTGTGTGTGTACTTCTAATGTAACCGCAATGAATAACTTATTTAACCAGTCTAACCAATTTTTCAATACTTTCAACCAAGACATAAGTTCATGGGACACATCAAATGTGACAACAATGGAAGGGATGTTCTACACGGCCAGAGGTTTTAATCAGGACCTTTCTAAATGGGTAACATCCAAAGTTACCAACATGAAAAATATGTTCAAAGAAGCTATAGTTTTTAATTCATTTATTGGTAGATGGGAAACTTCAAAAGTTACTGATATGTCGGGTATGTTCAGCGGTGCAAGGGACTTTAATAAAAATATTGGAAGCTGGATAACTTCAAGTGTTACCGATATGAATTATATGTTTGATAATGCAGTTTCCTTTAATCAGGTCATAAGAAACTGGGATGTGTCTAAAGTAACTAATATGACATCAATGTTTAACAGGGCGGAGAGTTTTAATACAGTTTTGTCAGATTGGGAAACTACGAGTGTTGTCACAATGGAAAATATGTTTAATGGGGCTGCAAATTTTAATAGTAATATTAGTGGGTGGAAAATATCTAATGTCACTTCGTTTAAAGGAATGTTTAAAGGGGCTGAAGCTTTTAATCAAAACATTGGAATCTGGACGACCACAAATATTACAGATATGTCAGAGATGTTTTATGGTGCAAATAACTTTAATCAAAATATCGGCAGCTGGGATACTTCTAATGTAACCCTAATGAGTTCTATGTTTAATAGAGCTGAGAATTTTAACCAAGCACTAGAGAGTTGGGATGTCTCAAAAGTAACCGACATGTCATTAATGTTTGAACGAGCAACAAATTTTAACGGTGACGTTAAAAATTGGGATCCTTCTAATGTTTTGAATATGAGATCTATGTTCTATTTAGCCGAAAATTTCAATCAAGATATTAGTAGTTGGAAAACTCAAAAAGTTACAGATTTTTCTCTTATGTTTTATGGAAATTTATTATTTAATCAAGATATAGGGCTTTGGAACACATCAGAGGCAACAACTATGCAAGGTATGTTTAATGGTGCTGCTTCTTTTAATCAGGATATTTCTGGTTGGTGTGTAGAAAAAATAACCGAAGAACCTTCGCAATTTTCCTTTAACTCACCCCTGATTCAATCTTACAAACCCATTTGGGGTAGTTGCGGCCGCACTGAAACGGGTATAAATCCAAATATTTATCTTGATACAAATGGAGTAACTATTATGTGTAAAGATGCGGCTTTGGGTGAAAAGGGGTTGGTTAATGGTAAAGAATATACTGTAGTTGATGACCAAATTCTAAGATCCATGATTCAAAATGATGAAGATGTAACGTGTGTATGTACCTCATTGGTTGAAAATATGACGGAACTAATAAAAGATAAAGATCAATTCAACCAGGATATAAGTTCATGGGATACCTCTAACGTAATTTATATGCAAGCAATGTTTAGTGGGGCGTCTAGTTTTGACCAAAACATTGGTTTTTGGGATACGTCTAAAGTCATTTATATGAATCTGATGTTTAATGGAGCATCAATTTTTAATCAAAATATAAGTTTATGGAATACTTCAAGCGTTACTAAGATGAATGAAATGTTTAGAAATGCTAAAATATTTAATCAAGATATTAGTAAATGGAATACATCAAATGTTGAAAATATGTTTGAGATGTTCAATGGAAGTTCTTCATTTAATCATGACATTGGAGATTGGCAAACTGCTAATGTAGAAAATATGGGAGCTATGTTTTCAGGAGCATCCACATTTAATCATGATATTGGAAACTGGAATACATCAAAAGTTAAGTATATGCCATTCATGTTTTACAACGCATCATCCTTCAATCATGACATTGGTAATTGGAACACAACAAGTTTAATATCAATGAATGATATGTTTCATAATGCAAGCTCATTTAACCAAAGTCTCAATGACTGGGACACATCAAATATTGAAGATATGTCTAGAATATTTCAGGCAGCTGTTTCTTTTAATGGAAATATTGAAAATTGGAATACTTCTAATGTGACTGTCATGGAAGAAACCTTTGTAGAGGCCTCAAATTTTAACCAAGATATTATTGCCTGGAATACATCTAAGGTTACAAATATGACAGGAATGTTTAAAAATGCTAATTCCTTTAATCAAGATATTGGTATTTGGGATGTTTCAAATGTAACCGGAATGGAAGAAATGTTTAGATCTGCCTCCAATTTTAATAAAAACATATCCTCATGGTGTATGACCAAAATTTTATCCGAACCGCTAAATTTCTCAACCGATTCTGCACTTGAAGATTTATATAAACCTAAGTGGGGTTCTTGTCCTTCAAATAAATTAATTGTATCCGGGTTACTAACTCCCTACTCACAAACTGTTGAATCAAAATGGATACTTGTTGGAATTGATTTTTTCCCAGGAACTAAAGTTCGTGTTTTTGACAAAAACGGTTATTTGGTTTATGGAAGTGAAAATTATAGTAATGACTGGGGTGGATTAAATAATGATGGGAAAATGCTTCTAGCTGGAAGCTATTATTATATAATTATAAAACCTGATAAAACTACTATGAACGGATGGTTGTTTTTAACATACTAAAAATAAGAAAACGAAAAAAAGAATAAAAATATCATCAGCAATTTTACTTCTATTTTTTATAGTTAGTCAAAATATTATTGGTCAACAACAACCATACTATCTGTTTTTTAAACAAAATATGAGTCTGATCAATCCTGCAGCAGTTGGTATTGATGGCTCTACAATTAGTCTGAATTATAAAACATCTATGATTGGTGTAGAGGGTGGTCCAAGACTACAATCATTAATTTACCATTCAAGTCCCAAAAAAAATACTTCTTGGGGATTAAGTACACAAAATGAGAAAGTCAATATTGAATCTTATGGAACAATAACTTTAGATTTTAGCTATAAGCTTCAAGTCTCAAAAGGGAGTTATTTGAATCTTGGCCTAAAAGGAGGAATGTTTTTTAATAGTATTGATATAAACTCAATTGATAGAATCACGCAAAATAATAACCGCTCACTTAATCTTGTTCAAAGCTACTCCAACCCCATTGTTGGAATTGGCACTTTTTTAAAAGGAGAGAATTATTACTTTGCACTATCTATAAATAATTTATTGGATACCACTCGATACAAAGAAGAAAACGGAATTGAATCACAAGCAATTGATAGTGGTCAAGTATATACCTCGCTTGGCTTTGATATTAGTTTTAATAATCGAATAAGTATAAGTCCTTCTCTAATGTATAGTATGGGTAAAGATATAGATGATCAAATAATGATTGTTTCATATTTAAATATTGGTGAAAACTATTCTTTTGGCATAGGAGTATCAAGTAACGATAATACTAATATTCAATTTTTATTTAAAGGATTTGAAAATTTAGATTTTGGAGCCGGATATGATATGAGATCAAAAAACTCAGCACTGAATGCAAATAATTTTGAATTATTTTTAAGATATAAGCTAAGTACCAACCCCTCAAGAACTTCTTCTTGGGATAAAGTAAAAAATTAACTGTAATGAAATGAATAAAATAACTTTAATACTAATTCTAACTATGACTAGCATGTTCTCACAGGAAAAACTTCCTTTTTATCAAATACCAGAAGTACCAGATGAAATAAGTTCAACTAACATAATGGCACGTATGGTTCAAGGACTTGGATTTAGATTCCATTGGGCGACAGATGATTTATCAGAAAAAGATCTAAAATATCGCCCATCGAAAGATGCATTATCTAATTTTGAAACAATTAAGCATATTTACAATCTTTCAAATACGATATATAATTCAATCAGAAATTCACCAAATATAAAATCTGAAAAAAAAGTTCCAAATGATTATAAAAATCTCAGAAGGGAGACTCTTAATAACTTAAAACTAACCAGTGAAGCCTTTGAATCTTTTAATGATGAGCATTTAAAAAATATAAAAATCATTTTTCAAGGGAAGTCAGGAAACTATGAATTTCCAATCTGGAACCTAATTAATGGTCCAATTTCAGATGCTATATATCATACTGGTCAATTAGTTAGTTTTAGAAGAACTTCTGGAAATCCTATTCCAAAGGGAGTAAATGTATTCCTTGGAGTAAAAAAATAATTATTTGTTATACCTGCCAGGTGCCATTGATTTGCTAGCAATCGAAAAAATAGAATTAGGAAGTATTTTAATTAAAAAAACAACTATTTTCCAAGTCATAGTAGGAACACAGACTTTATTTCCGTTTAGTGTAGCATCTACTGCTTGTTCAGCGATAGTTTTTGCATCTTTTTTTAGGAATTTAGGCACTCTATCCATTTCATCTTGGACACCGCTTGCTGTATGAAAATTTGTTACTGTATAACCAGGACAGACAGCAGTTGAAGTAATTCCTTTGTAATTATAAGAAGTGTTTAAAGATTCACTAAATCTATTCATAAATGTTTTAATTGGGCCATAGAGTGATTGAATTACAGAAGGTGGAGCATAAGCAGCAACTGATGAGACTATCATTATTTTTCCATGTCTTTTATATAACATTTTATTTAAGAATAATTTTGTTAATGCAATTACTGAAATCCCAAGAACTCTTATAAACCTCTCTTCATCTTCCATTGATGTTCTATGAAACTTATCTGGATTGGCAAATCCGGCATTGTTAACCAATACTGAAATATCATATTTATTTAACTCACAAAAATTAAATATGTTATTTGGAGCAGTTTGATCACTCAAATCAGAAGTAATAGTATCGACTTTAACACCATATTTTTCAGAAATTTCGCTGGCCAAAGAAATTAATTTGCCCTCTGAGCGCGCTGTAAGAATTAAATTATAGCCACGTCTTGCGAGTGCTTTGGAAATCTCTAATCCTATTCCAGAAGATGCCCCGGTAACTAATGCAAAGGTGTTTGTTGTAATCATTTTAAGATCTAAAAAATTCTTCTTCCGTGATCTTTTTATATTGGTGTTCTTTTTGAGGATTGTAATAAAAATAAAAAGAGTGTTTATCTGCAAAATTCATCACCGTTCTGCCGAAGTCTTCAAAATAAAATTCTCGATTCTTAAATTGTACATAAAATCTTGTAATTGGTAAATCCCTGATGGTCCAAAAATCATTTGATCTAATATACACATGCCTGATATACTCATCATTTTGACCTCTTACCAAGACAATTATATCATGATCCGTTTCATTAAAAACCCTTAAATATGTTTTAGTGTATTCTTGAACAACATCGTTAGGAAATCTATCTGAAAACGTTTTATCCCCAGTGTTGCCTCTCTGAGCATACGAATTAGCAGATAAAATAAAAACAAATATGGATCTTAGAATCAATTTTTTCATATATTAATTTCAAATGTAATTTAAATTCTTGAATTGAAAATAACAAACTGTAATACAGACGATATTGATCTTATTTTTGAAATGTATAATGATGCAACGAGTTATCAAAAAGAGAGGACAATCAATTATTGGCCTGAATTCGATAGGGTAATGGTGAAAAATGAAATAATTAATAAAAGACATTTTAAACTATTAATAAATGAAGAAGTTGCATGTATCTGGTGCATAACTTTTGATGATAGGTTAGTATGGGGGGGTAGAAATAATAATAAATCCATTTATTTCCACAGAATTGCTGCACATAAAAATTACAGAGGAAAGAATTATGTGAAAAAAATCATAGATTGGGGAACAAAATATGCTCTGGTAAATGAAAAAAAATATCTTCGTTTAGATACTGTTGGTCATAATAAAAGGCTAATTGAGTACTATACTAAATGTGGTTTTAAATTTTTGGGTCTAACTAAGTTATCTGTCTCAAATGAACTTCCCCAGCATTATCAAAATGCTATTGTTTGTTTATTCGAACTAAAAATTATTTAGATTTTAGTAACTTATATAAAAAACAAAAATACTATGAAGAATATATTACTATTAATTTTAATTCTTTCTATATCTGCTTGTAACTCACCAGTCGAAAAAGCTCCTGAAGTTATAGCCGTTGAGAAAGTTGATAATAACGGAGAGCCTGATGGTCCTCACACGTCAGCTGAATGGCAAATATGGGCATATACTAGCGCAGCTCCAAGTTTTATTGCCGAGGGTGCTACTGTGATGGGAACTGATGGAACTATTCTAAGAAAAGGAACAAACGGATGGACTGCAATGCCAGGAAATCCCAGAGGAATGTCTGATCCTGATAACGGTTGGATAAATCCACATGAGGCAATGCCTATGGTTGGAGATAGTGAAGCGCTGAAATGGGCTATGGCTTTCATGTCAAATACAACTCCTGAAATGGATAGAGATGGATGGATGTGGATGCTTCATGGAGATATGGGTGAGGACAACTCGAAACAGTTAGTTTTTAATAAAGAGGATGC
>TARA_B100001057_G_scaffold487348_1_pt1 | contig 14318 bp, 13 predicted proteins | sample TARA_B100001057 | Tara Oceans TARA_B100001057 (sample SAMEA2621839) | marine metagenome | biome: marine biome (ENVO:00000447); feature: surface water layer (ENVO:00002042); material: "saline water (ENVO:00002010), including plankton (ENVO:xxxxxxxx)" | depth 5 m
TTAAAACCAGTTTTTGTCTGAATAGATTCAGGGTGAAACTGTATACCCTTTAAATCAAATTTTTTATGAGATAGGGCCATAATCACACCCTCAGAATCTTTAGCAATTATTTTTAACTCTTGTGGCAAAGGATCACTTACTACTGACCATGAATGATATCTACAAGCTTTAATTTTAGATTTAATACCCTTGAAAATATAATCATCCTCTAAATAAATATCTGTTTGAACTCCATGCAATGGCTCATCCATATTATACAATTTACCTCCAAAATTTTCCGCAATGGCTTGATGACCGAGACATATGCCTAGTATTGGTTTGCTATGGTAATAGTTCGAAATTAATTTATTCATCTTCCCTGCATCTTTGGGGAGTGATGGACCAGGCGATAAAATAATTTTATCATAGGACTGAACATCATTCATCTTAATGAGATCATTTTTTATAACTGATATATCCAAACCATCTAACTCCCTTAGAATATGTACAATATTATAAGTGAAACTATCATAATTATCTAAAACTAAAATTCTCATATCCTCTCTGCAATTTTAATTGCTTTTCTCAAAGCTTCTATTTTATTATAAACCTCTTGATTTTCACTATCCGGATTTGATTTAAAAACAATTCCAGCACCAGCCTGATAGAATAAACTTCTATTTTTACTTAAAAATGATCTTATAATTATAGCATGGTTGAAGTCACCATTAAATCCCATAAACCCAATAGCTCCCCCATAAAATTCTCTACTTAAATTTTCATGATCTTCTATAAGTTGCATTGCCTTATGTTTTGGAGCACCTGACAAAGTGCCAGCAGGAAAAGTTCCAGAAATCAAATCTATTTTTTTATCTGATGCAATATCTCCTGTCACTTTAGATACTAGATGAATAACATGAGAATAAAACTGGATGTCTTTAAATCTTTCAACTTCAACATTTTTTGATATTTTGCTTAAATCATTCCTAGCTAAATCTACTAACATAACATGCTCAGAATTTTCTTTTGTGTCATTTGATAATTTTTCTGCTTGTTTTTTATCATTCTCATCATCACCTGTTCTCTTAAATGTACCGGCAATAGGATAAATAGTTGCCTTATCATTTTTAATTACAATTTGAGCTTCAGGAGAGCTGCCAAAAATTTTAAAACTTCCGTAGTCAAAATAAAATAGATATGGAGAAGGATTTATGGATCTCAGTGCTCTGTAAACTTGAAATTCGTCACCTTGAAAATCTTGATAAAATCTTTTAGATAATACGATTTGAAAAACATCTCCCAGCTTACAATGATTTATACCCTTATCAACTAATTTTTTAAAATCAACATCTGATAAGTTAGTTCTCTCATCTTTATTTGTTTTAAATGAGAATGGATTTACTGGTTTTCCTGATACTATATTCTTAATTTTTTCAATTTCAGAAATATTATCATCTCCATAGAGATGTTCAAAAATTATTAGTTCATTATTATAATGATTGAAAACTATGACATATTTAAAAGCATTGTATAATATCTCTGGGATATTAATCTCTTTAGGGTTAGAAATCGAAATATTATCCGAATACTTTATAGAATCATAGGATATATACCCAAATAAACCATTTGATGGATATTCAAATTCATTTGTTTCAACTTTAAATTGGTTAATGAAATAATTTAAAAAATAAGGTATGTCTCTATCGTTTTCTACTTTTTTATCTACTTCCTTACTATCAAAACTCATTTTTACAATATCATTATAAACTGAAAATTGAGCTTTGGAGTCAAAACAAATAAATGATAAACTATTTTCAGAGCCTTTATAATCAGAGCTCTCCAAAAGAAAAACTTTAGAATATAAATCTCTGAGCTTAAGATATACTCCAACAGGTGTATGTATATCTGAAATTATTTTTAAATATTTTGACTTTACTTTCATAACAAAAAAACCCAAGCTTCGAGCTTGGGTTTTGCATTATAATATACTTAGGCTGTCTGCTTTACATAGAATTATAATATGACCACCAAGTACTTATATTTAACATGAGACTAAATTATATCCTAGAAATTAAATTACAAAATCAATGTATAAATTTTTTTACCTGTCTATTCATGACATAGAACCATAATGGAGGGATTAATGATAATATCATCATACCAGGATAGCCAGTTGGCATCTCTGGTGTGTTATCATGATTTTTCAAAATCTGATATTTTCTTGATGCATTAAAATGGTGATCAGAATGTCTTGAAAGTTCAAATAACATGATTCTACCCACTGGATGATTAGAATTCCAGGAATGGAACGGTTGAACTCTCTCGTATTTCCCCCTATCATTTTTATTTCTTTGAAGTCCATAATGCTCAATATAGTTTACAGTTTCAAGAAGAAGAAAACCAAAAATAGAACAGCAGACAAAGTATAACATAATCTCAAATCCAAAAATTAGATATATTGAAGCTAAGAAAGTAAACTGTATTAATTGATAAATAATCATTTCATTCTTTATGCTAATTACATTACCTCCATTCCTCTTGAGTCGACTATTTTCTAAATTCCATGCTGACAAATATCCAAATGAGACCGCTCTTAACCAGAAAGAAAATATGTTTTCTCCAAATCGTGCAGATGAAGGATCCTCTTTGGTTGATACCCGTTTGTGGTGACCTCTATTATGTTCTATAAAAAAATGCATATACAGAGAAGGTAGCAATAATATTTTTGATAATAATTTCTCGTATTTTGTTTTCCTATGACCCAATTCGTGGGCGATATTTATACCAAAGCCTCCACATATCAAACCCATTGATAATATTCTACCGATTTTATCAGTAAATGATATAGAATCACGCAATGAGATTAAAAACTCCCAGATTAAAAAATATATAAGTGGTACAAACAGATATAAAATTATGTCATAGGATATATCATTTTTTGCCATTTCCTCCTCTGCCTCAGAAATATTTTTACTAGAAGGTTTAAAAAACAGTTCGAGTAGTGGAATAAATAAAAAAGCCTCTAAAATTGGAGCAAAAGTGAGAATACCAGTAGAGTTGAATGATACATATGCCAAAAAAGGAATAGATAATGTAAGAAAATATTTTAAAAACTTATATTTCATCTTTTAAAATTAAGTAAATATACTAATGAAAAAGAAAGAGTTCTAAAACTTGAAATATCGGGTACCATACTAGTCTTTTGATTTACGTCAATTAAATTATCAAAGTTGTATAAATACGAAACAAGAAGTAGGAATGAACTCTTATTTATATCTAATGATAATCCCCCACTTGCTTTAATCCCGTAACCAAAAGAATTATCTCTAAATTCATTAAAAAATATATCTTTACTAGGATACATATCTTTAATGATATTAGAATTGTTTTTTATTTGAAATTCAGCATACGGACCAATTGAAAAATTTATTTTCATTTTTCTCCCCCCAAAATAAGTCGTCATCAAAACCGGAATATTAATAAAATCAAATTCATTACTTATCATATCGGAGTCATAGGATTCTACCCAACCTTTCTTCATTTGTGATATTTCAAGTCTAATACCAGTATTTTTTTGATTTTTTATTTCAGTAAAAAGTGATAAGCTATAAGATGAAAAAGATTCGGTTCTTATATTTTGAGGAAAAAAATTATTATAGAAATTAATATTTGAGGAGTTTAATGAATATGAAAGGCCAAATGAAACGTTATTTTTACCATCTGATGAGATACAATAAAAAAGAAAAAAAGAGAGTATCGATATTAAAAATTTTATCCTCATTAAAAATTATTTAATATAAAATTATTAAAAAAAAGAAATGAATAATGAATTTATTAATTTTAATGTGGCAAGCTAGTACGACCAGCTCCTGCTGAATCCCCCAGATCTGGAAAGAAGCAAGGGTAAGTGGTTGTAGCGGTGCGAATCTAGTTTGCCTTTTTTTAGTAAATATGTACATAATAAAAATTAAAGGAAAAGCTAAAATTCCTGACTTTATTCAACTAAGGAATAACGACTTCATTCTCATTGAGTACTTCAGTGCAGAAAGACCAATAAATAAATTAAGGAGGTATGGAATAAAAGCCACCGATGAAAAAATTTTAGAATACGTTACAGACTTGGAGTTTGGCAAACTTCAAAAACTAAATTTAAAATGAGCGATAATATTTTACTTAAAATTGAAAATGCTACTATATTTCATCACTATAAAACAATTCTAAATGATGTCTGCCTAAATATAGATAATGGTGATTTTATTTATGTAATAGGAAAGACAGGAAGCGGCAAAAGCTCTTTACTAAGGACTATTTATTCTGATATACCCCTTAAAATGGGAAAAATTATTTTTGATAATGAAGATATTTCAAAAGTTAGTAAAAAAAACTTACCATTTCTTAGAAGAAAAATTGGAATTATTTTTCAAGACTTTCAACTTTTTCAAGATAGAAATGCTTATGAAAATATCAAATTTATAATGACCTCTACTGGTTGGAAAGATGAAAATAAAATTAAAGATAAAATAAATTCATTACTTGAGATTGTTGGGTTAGAAAATAAATCCAATAGTTATCCATATGAGTTATCAGGTGGTGAGCAGCAAAGACTTGTAATCGCTAGGGCAATTGTAAATGATCCAAAACTTATTATTGCCGATGAACCAACTGGAAACCTTGACCCTGAGGTAGCTGAAAAAATACTTCAAATATTATTAGAAATTAATAAGAAAGGCACAAGTATTATAATGACAACACACAACTACTCTTTAATGAATAAATATAAAAAGGATATTTACTTATGTGAAGATGGTAGATTTTTAAAAAAAAATTAAAGTGAATTTAATTTTTCAATAGCGTTATTGAATTCTGGAGATAATTCTATTGCACTATTAAATGATTCTTTTGCCAAATCATCTTTACCCTGCTCTACAAATACGAGGCCTTTGAGATAGTTTAACTGAGCTCTCATAGAAACTTCCTGCCTTTCATTTTGATTTTTACTTACACTAACCATCATCCCTTCTGTCTGTTCATTTTCAAGTAGGATATTTAAATTGGTTAAACTTTCATTTAAGTTTTTTAATTCAAACTGAAGAAATGATATAGTATATAAAACATCTACTCTATCTGTTCTTAAGTATAATGACTCATACTCATTTAAAGCCTCTTGCTTCAAACCTAAATTTTGTAGTGCTACACAGGATACCTCGAGAGCAAAATTATTATTAGGCTGTAAGGCCATGATCTCCCTTGAAATCATGTAGGTAGGTGCCCACTGTGATAAGGAAAGATATTCTCTCATTAAAGAATCCTTTAATAGCAGGTTATCGGGTTGTAGTGCAACCATATTGTACAGTGCTGAAATTGCAACGTTTGGATCATTATATGACTTAGCTTTTTCGTATATAGATTTTTGAATATCAAATTCTGTAGATTGAGAGAATGAGACATAGGATAACAAAAAAAGTAGTGATATTAAATATTTAATTTTCATAAAAACTATTTTACTGGTTCAAGACCCCTTGACTTCGCTAATTTATTTAAAAGTTTCAAGGCCTCTTTCTTATTATTTTTAATTTTACCATCTAAGATTTGATTTTTAATTTCATTCTTTAATTCACCAATTACTCTTGATGGTTTTATTGCAAAAATATTAATTATTTCTTGACCTGATACCGGAGGTTGAAAATTTTTTATTTTGTCATTTTCTTCAACAATTTTTATTTTCTTTTCAACTATATTAAAATTATTAAGATACTTTTTTGATTTATCTGGATTTTTAGTGGTTACATCCGCCCTACATAAAGTTAATAGATCATCTATATCATCTCCAGCGTCAAAAACCAGTCTCCTTATTGCTGAGTCAGTAATATGATCTTTTACAAGCGCTATTGGTCTTAGATGAAGCCTGACTAATTTCTGAACATATTTCATTTTATTATTCATGGGAAGTCTTAATTTTTTAAAAATTTTGGGTACTAATCTAGCTCCCAGATCTTCATGTCCATGAAATGTCCAACCAATCTTTTCTTTGTATCTTTTTGTTTGTGGTTTTGCTATATCATGTAAGATTGCAGACCACCTCAACCATAAATTATCTGAAAAGTTTGATGTATTATCTAAAACTTCGAGTGTATGATAAAAATTATCTTTATGAGAGTGATTATTTATTTTTTCAACTCCCTGTAAATTACTTAATTCAGGAAAAATATAATTTAATATACCTGATACATAAAGAAGTTTAAAACCATAAGATGGCTTATCAGATAAAATAATTTTATTTAACTCATCAGTGATTCTCTCTTGACTAACAATTTTGATCCTTTCAGCATTTTCCGATAATGATTTAAAGGTTGACTCCTCAATATCAAAATTTAGCTGTGATGCAAATCTTATAGCCCTCATCATTCTTAAAGGATCATCCTCAAAAGTCTTGTGAGGATCGTCACAGGTTTTAATTATTTTATTTTTTAAATCATCAATTCCGTTAAAAGTATCTATCAAATTCCCATAATTTTTACCCAGACTCACTGCAATAGCATTTATTGTAAAATCTCTTCTCTTCATGTCATCGTCGAAAAGCCCCGGTGACACTTCTGGATTTCTCGATATTTTAGTATAGGATTCTTTCCTAGCACCAACAAATTCATAATTAATAGATTGATAATTTATGGAAGCTGTACCAAAATTTTTAAAAATTTTATAGTCTGAGAAACCAGATTCTTTTGATATTCTTGAGGTAAGCGTGTAGGGGTCACCCAGAGTCATGATATCTACGTCCTTACTCTCTTTTGATAATAAAAAATCTCTTACATATCCTCCAACTAGAAATGAATCAATTTCCAATTTACATATATGATTATTAATCTTTTTAAGATTTTTATCACTATCAATATGACTTTTAAAATCTAAAACCATATACAAATTTAAAATATTAGTTGATGATATTAATAAAATTAAATTATATAAAAGATTATAATAATTTACTCTAAATTTAACTCCCGTTACTGTCTATTAATAAAATGAAAAAAAAGTACATATTTGTAACGGGTGGAGTTACCTCTTCTCTTGGTAAAGGAATCATTTCAGCGTCATTAGGACTCCTATTAAAGGCAGTTGGCTACAAAGTAACAATCCAGAAATTTGATCCATACTTAAATATCGATCCAGGAACTATGAGTCCTTATGAGCACGGTGAGTGCTACGTTACTGAAGACGGTGCAGAGACTGACTTAGATCTTGGCCACTATGAGAGATTTTTAGGTATATCTACTTCTCAAGATAATAACGTAACTACAGGGAGAATATATAATAATGTCATTTCTAAGGAAAGAAAAGGGGAATTTCTAGGTAAAACAGTTCAGGTAATACCACATATAACAGACGAGATTAAAAATAGTTTTTATAAAATTGGAAAAAATAATTCTTTTGAGATTATTATCACTGAAATTGGTGGCTGTATTGGTGATATTGAATCTCTTCCATTTTTTGAGGCAGTGAGGCAGGCAAAATTAGATCTTAAAAAAAGTGATTTTCTAAATATTCATCTGACATTAATACCTTATCTATCGACATCAGGTGAATTGAAAACAAAACCTACACAACACTCAGTTAAAAAATTATTAGAGGCCGGTATACAACCTGATATTTTAGTTTGTAGAAGTGAGCATAAATTAGGTAAAGAAATAAAAAACAAATTGGCATTATTCTGTAATGTGTCTAAAAATTCAGTTATTGAATCTATTGATGCAGAGTCAATTTATGATGTCCCAGTACTGATGAGGGAGGAAAGATTGCATGAAATTGTACTTGAAAATTTAAATATTAAAAAGAAAAAACCATTGAGGTTAAGTAGATGGAAAAGATTCTTGAGTAATTTACATATGTCTGAAAATAAGTTAAAAATTGCTATTATAGGTAAGTATGTCTCCTTACAAGACTCTTACAAATCAATTTCAGAATCTTTAATACATGCCGGAGCAAATCAGAATTCAAAGGTTGACATTCAATGGATTCTATCCGAAGAACTTAAGACCCAAAACTTAAAGAAAAAATTAAAAAATATAGACGGAATAATAGTTGCTCCAGGGTTTGGAGTGAGAGGGATTGAAGGTAAAATTTTAGCAATTGAATATGTTAGAAAAAATAAAATTCCCTTCTTTGGTATATGCCTCGGAATGCAATGTGCATGTATAGAGTTTTCGAGGAATGTCTTAGGCTATGAAATTGCTAATTCAACTGAATTTGATCGAGAAACAAATCACCCAGTTATAGATCTTATGCAAGAACAGAAAAAAATAAAAAATAAGGGTGGAACTATGAGGCTTGGTTCATATGAGTGTTTTCTAGAAAAAGGTACTCAAATTTATAATTCCTATAAATCAACTGAAATTCACGAAAGACACAGACACAGGTATGAGTTTAATAACAGTTATAAAAGCGAATTCAATGATCATGGAATGAAAACTCCTGGAATAAATCCTAAACTTAATCTTGTTGAGACGATTGAATTAGATGATCATCCATGGTTTATTGGGACACAATATCACCCAGAATATAGAAGCAGAGTGCTTAAACCACATCCGCTATTTGTTAGCTTTGTAAATAAAATAAAATCAATTAAAAATGGATAATAATAGATTTATTGGGTTCACCCTCATAATGCTCTTAATTTTAACTTATTATACATTCTTTCCTCCAGGTCAGATACCAGAAAGTGAAGATATAAATCAAACCCCAAATACAGAGGTATTAGAAGAAGTTCAAATTAATCCAAAAAATGATGAAAATAAATTTAAAAAAAATGAAAAATTTATATCCTCTGAGATTGAAGAGAGATTTGAAGTTGATAATGATTTAATCCGAGTTACATTCTCTAATAAGGGTGCTAAGATAGTTGATGTTAAATTGAAAAAATATTCAACTAAAAATAATAAAGAGGTTCATTTATACGACAGTAATAGAGGCGATATTAATTTCATCCTAAATGACGATGAAAATATTAATTTTAATGAAATAATCTTTGATAAAAATATTAAGTCAGATACTGAAAAGAAAACCATTCAATTCTCGGCATTAGGGATTGATAATAAGAAAATCACCGTTATCTACGAAATTGGAGATAGTTATATTATTAACTCACGAGTTCTATTAAATGATGAATTTAATGGGCTAAAAAATATAAAATTTCAGTGGGAAAATAATCTTACACACCAGGAAGAAAATAATGTCAACGAGAAAAATCAAACAAGAATAAATTTCTATAGCTTAGATGAGAGTTTTGATTATACCTCCGCTACATCTAAAGATGATGAAGAAATTAAAATTGAAGATCCATTAAAATGGGTATCATTCAAACAACAATTCTTTAGTTCAGCTGTAATTTCTGATAATAATATTATTAACTCAACAGTTTCATCAAAATATGTCGAGAGTGATGAGATCAATAAAAATTTCTCAGTATCTTCTGACATACCAATTATCAACAACTCAATTTTTTTAAAATTTTATTTTGGACCTAATAAGTATTCTGTCCTAAAAGAAATTGAGTATGAATTTCATAATAATATTTATTTGGGCTGGATTGGTGTTGGTGGTTTTAATAGATATGTAATTGTTCCAATCTTCAATTTTTTAGAAAAAATTACATCAAATTATGGACTGATTATTTTATTTATGGTAGTTCTAATTAGATTAGTAGTTACTCCATTAACTTTTAAGTCACATCTCTCGATGGCTAAAATGAAAGTTTTAAATCCTGAGATACAGGAAATAAGAAAAAAACATGATGGAGATATGCAAAAATCTCAAGCTGAGATTATGGAGCTCTACACTAAAACTGGGGTAAGTCCTCTTGGTGGATGTCTGCCAATATTGTTTCAGCTTCCAATTTTAGTATCAGTGTTTTACTTTTTACCAAATGCTATCGAACTAAGAGGGAAGTCATTTCTGTGGGCATCAGATCTGTCAAATTATGATTCTATTCTAGATCTGCCATTTTACCTGCCATTATATGGAGATCATATAAGCTTATTTACAATTCTTATGACAGTATCTACAATATTTATAAATAAAGCAAACTCCCAGATGCAAACAATGGAGGGACCAATGAAAACAATACAATATGTCCTCCCATTCATGTTTTTATTTATTTTTAACAATTTTTCAGCTGGTTTGACATATTATTATTTTCTGTCAAACGTTGCATCTTATGCTCAAATTAATATATTTAAGATGTTTGTAGATGAAGAGAAAATCAAAAAAGAGATTGATTTTAATAGAAAAAGAAATTTAAATAGTAATAAATCAAGTTTTCAGTTAAGACTGGAAGAAGCTATGAAGGTTAGACAAGAAAAGAAGAAAAAAAATAAATAAATTAATATAGCTACGTAGATACATGGGTAAAGTAATTTCAATTGCAAATCAAAAGGGTGGCGTTGGTAAAACAACAACATCAATTAACCTGGCAGCTAGCCTGGCAGCATTGGAATACAAGACATTATTGATCGATGCAGATCCCCAAGCAAATACTACATCAGGTCTAGGAATTGATCAAAAGTCAATAAATAAAACAGTCTATGAGTGTATGATTACTCAAGAAATTAATATAAACTCAATAATTAAAACTGATGTAGACTATCTTCATATTTTACCTTCTGACATTGATCTAGTTGGAGCTGAGGTAGAGATGGTTGATATCGATGAGAGAGACCTAAGAATGAAACACTTTATTGATAAAATAAAAGATAATTATGATTTTATAATCATTGACTGCTCTCCATCTCTTGGAATTGTTACTGTAAATGCATTAGTGGCTTCAGACTCAGTTATAATACCGGTACAATGTGAATATTTTGCATTGGAAGGACTTGGAAAATTACTAGAAACTATAAAACTAATTCAGAGAGACCTCAATAAAAACTTAAATATTGAAGGGATTCTAATGAGCATGTACGATGTCAGACTCAGGTTAAGTAACCAAGTTGTAGAGGAGGTTCAAACCCACTTTAAGGCTTTGGTTTTTAATACAATTATACCAAGAAACGTAAAACTTAGCGAGGCACCATCATTCGGGGTACCAGCAATATCATATGATGCAAGTTGTAAAGGATCAATAAGCTATCTAAATTTAGCTAAAGAAGTTATCGACAAAAATAATTCTGTTAAAGTTACATGGTAAATAAAAGAAATACACTTGGGAGGGGTTTAGGATCATTATTAAATGTGCCTGAGTCAAATAGTGGCAATAATATTTTTGAAGAAATTGATATTAATAATATAATAATTAACAAGGATCAACCTCGTGAATTCTTTGATGAAGAAAAATTAAAAGAGCTATCATTATCAATAAAAAAACATGGGATCATACAGCCCATCACTGTTAAAAAGTTATCAAAAAATAAATATCAACTCATATCAGGAGAGAGGAGGTATAAGGCATCAAAAATTTGTGATATTAAAACAATACCGGCCTTCATAAGAAGAAATAATGATGAGAGCCTACTTGAAATAGCCTTAATTGAAAATATTCAGAGAGAAAACTTAAATTCAATTGAAATTGCTATATCCTATAAAAAATTAGTTGACGAATTAAATATTAAGCAGGAAGAGCTTGGAAAAAGATTAGGTAAAGACAGGACTACTATAAATAATTATGTTCGATTATTAAAACTCCCTCCATCAATTCAGAATGGGATTAAAGAAAATAAAATTCAAATGGGACATGCACGGTCACTTATAACAATTGAAAAAACAGATATACAGTTAAAAATTTATCAGTTAATAATTAAAGGTAAGTTATCTGTAAGAAAAACTGAGGAACTTGTTAGAAGTTTAAAGAATGAGAAAGTAATAGTATCAGATAAGAAAAAAAGCAATAATGAATTAACCAAAATTAAATCTAAGTTATCTTCTTTTTTTGGAACAAAAATTTCAACACAAGGTGACGAGAACTCTGGTAAAATTATTGTTCCTTATAAGTCAACAAATGATCTGAATAGAATACTTGAATTACTTGATATTATATAAATGAAGAAAGTAATTTTTCTAATTATTATAACTTTTAATCTCTCCTTTTCCCAAGAAAAAAAACTAAGAGTTTATAATCCTAAAAAGGCTACAACATTATCTACAATACTTCCTGGGTTAGGTCAAGTTTATAACAAACAATATTGGAAGTTACCAATTATTTATGGTGGTTACGCTGTAATTGGACATTACATTAAATTTAACAATGACATGTATCATGAATTCCGAGAAGCTCTGACATTTGAGACTGATGATAATACATCCACCATAAACCCTTTCCCTAATTTCAGTAAAAATTCATTAGAAAGAAATATGGAATTTTGGAGAAGAAATAGAGATATGCTCATAATTTTTACTGGCGTTTATTATTTATTGAATATTGTTGATGCACATGTATTTGCTCACCTAAATGAATTTGATACAAGTAATGATTTATCGATTCAAATTAGACCAAACATAGAAAATATAAACTCTGATAATCTAGTTGGTATCTCTATCTTTATATCTTTCTAAAAGTTTGATATTTCCTAAAACTTTTATTTTTAAAAACTTAAATTACAGCTATGAAAAAAGGACCGATCAGGGAGTGGTTTGATTCTTTGTTATTTGCTGTCATAGCTGCAACATTAATTAGATGGGCAACATTTGAAGCATTCACAATCCCTACGCCATCTATGGAAAACAACCTTCTTGTGGGAGACTTTTTATTTGTAAATAAATTAAATTATGGTCCGAGAACACCCAAGACTCCTCTTCAGGTTCCACTAACTCACCAAAAGATATGGGGTACTGATATCCAATCTTATTTAGACTGGATTCAGTTACCTACTTTTAGATTACCAGGGTTTAGTGAAATTGAAAGGAATGACGTTGTAGTTTTTAATTATCCAAATGAGCTAGACAAACCCCTTGATTTAAAAACATATTATGTTAAAAGATGTGTAGGGTTACCAAATGATACCATTGAAATTGATAACGGTGAAGTAAAAATTAATGGAGAGGTATTAAATCCACCAAAAGGTTTACAAAATAGATATTTTGTAGAAACAGATGTAAATATCAATGATAGGGTTTTTAAAAAGTATAATATATGGGAATACACAAAAGTTACAAATGGATATTATATAAATACTCAACAAAAAAATGCTGATGATCTAAGTAGAGAATCTTTTATAGATGAAGTCACAGTTTACAGGATGGACAAATCAATTTCAACAGGAAGGATATTTCCTGATAAAGATTATCCATGGAATACTGATTTCTATGGCCCACTAGCTATACCATATAAAAATTTAGAAATAACTATTAACGCAGAAAATTTAAAGAGATATGGCTCTACAATTTTAAATTATGAAGGAATAAATAATGTTAGAATCGAAGAGGAAAACTTATTAATTGATAACGAAATTGTTGAAAAATATATTTTTAAACAGGATTACTATTTTATGATGGGAGATAATAGACATAATTCTGAGGACTCTAGATTTTGGGGTTTTGTACCATTCAATCATATACTAGGTGAGGCATCATTTATATGGTTTTCCTATAACTATCAGGAAGATAATTTATTAAAAGCTATTCGTTGGGAAAGATTTTTAAAAGTAATAATTTAACTCTACCAATTAATCTCTACTATTGATTTACTTTTTAGATATTCATTTGCTTTCTTAAAATGATTATTACCAAAAAAACCTTTATGGGCTGAAAATGGTGAAGGATGACTTGATGATAAGATTAGATGTTCTTTTTTATTTTCAATAAGTACAACTTTCGACTTAGCAAATGATCCCCAGAGTAAAAAAACAATATTTTTTTTTCTTTTTGATATAATTTTTATAACCTCATCTGTAAAATCCTGCCATCCGATACCTTGATGAGATCCAGGTTTGCCCTTTCTGACAGTCAGTATAGAGTTAATAAGTAACACCCCTTGAGATGCCCAGGGCGATAAATCTCCATCCTGAAAATTAAAATCATGAAAATTATTAATTAATTCTTTATAGATATTCTTAAGAGATGGAGGAATTAATATCTCTTTGTTCACTGAAAATGATAAACCATTAGCCTGATTTTCTCCATGATACGGATCCTGACCTAGTATAACCACTTTAATTTTATCAAACGGACACAAATTAAACGCATGGAAAATATTTTTTCCACTAGGGTAAATTCTATGATTTGCATATTCTTCCTTAACTTTGTTTACCAAATTATTAAAAGATTCTTTTAAAAAAATATCTTGTAATTCCTTATTCCATGTATGATGTATTTTTACCTTCACTGGTTATTAATTAATTTTGAAAATTATATATATA
>TARA_B100001057_G_scaffold131339_1_pt1 | contig 14316 bp, 11 predicted proteins | sample TARA_B100001057 | Tara Oceans TARA_B100001057 (sample SAMEA2621839) | marine metagenome | biome: marine biome (ENVO:00000447); feature: surface water layer (ENVO:00002042); material: "saline water (ENVO:00002010), including plankton (ENVO:xxxxxxxx)" | depth 5 m
GTAAGTTTAAGAGAACCTAGATCTTGGGGTATGTCTTTTGGAATTGATTTCTAAAAAGACTTATCAAAAAAAAACCCTTGCTTTGGCAAGGGTTTTTTTATGTTAGATTAAATATTAATTAATCTTTATAATTCTAAAATAAATAAATAGGAGATTTTATGAGAAACGTAGTAATCGTTGATAGTGTCCGTACTGGATTAGCTAAATCATTTAGAGGTGGTTTTAATCAAACCAGAGCCGACAATATGGCAGCCCACTTAGTGAATGCTCTACTAGAAAGAAATCCAGGATTGGATCCTTCTCTGGTAGAAGATATGATTTTAGGTTGTGGAGCACCTGAAGGAGCTCAAGGACATAACATAGCGAGAAATGTTGCAGTATTATCCAATCTTCCAATAGAAGTTGGAGGAACTACTGTCAATAGATATTGTTCATCAGGATTGCAAACTGTTGCTATGGCAGCAACGCAAGTGCAAAGCGGTTTTTCTGATTGCATCATCGCCGGAGGCGTAGAATCAATATCTACTACACAAGGCAACACCAACATGCATATGTATGTTAATGATAAGCTTGCTGCCGATGTTCCAGGTATTTACCATGCTATGGGACAAACTGCCGAATGCGTAGCTAAGCGTTACAATGTCACCAGAGATTCTCAAGATGAGTATGCTTTATCTAGTCAGCAAAGAACCGCAGCTGCCCAAGAAGCAGGCTACTATGATGATGAAATTGTTCCAATGGACACCGTGATGAAATTGGTCAATAAAGAGTCTGGAGAGGAAAAAGATGTAGAAGTTACGGTCGATCGTGATGATTGCAACCGTCCTGAAACTACCATTGAAGGTTTGTCTTCTTTGAAACCTGTTTTTGATCCTGAAAATGGTTCTGTAACAGCTGGAAATTCTTCACAATTATCTGATGGTGCCTCAGTAACTTTAGTTATGAGTGAAGATAAAGCTAAAGAATTAGGTTTGGAACCAAAACTTTATTTCAGGGGTTTTACTGTAGTAGGTTGTCAGCCTGATGAAATGGGAATAGGTCCAGTTTACTCTATCCCTAAACTTTTGAAATCGGCTGATTTAAAGATTGAAGATATAGATCTATGGGAGCTTAATGAAGCGTTTGCTTCACAAGTAGTTTACATTAGAGATAAGCTTGGTCTTCCTAACGATAAACTAAATGTAAATGGCGGCTCAATTTCAATTGGTCACCCCTTTGGCATGACAGGTTCTCGTCAAGTAGGTCACGTCGCTAGAGAACTTAGTAGAAGAGGCGGTAAATACGGTATCGTTACTATGTGTGTTGGCGGCGGTATGGGAGCTACGGGCCTTTTTGAAGCTTATAATTCGTAATTATTTATCCGATTCTCTATGACAGAATCGGATGAATTTTTAATTCTTCAAAAATACTTTAAAAATTTGGGGAGTCAATATAATGACTCTTCTGGTATTTTGGTTGGCCCAGGCGATGATGCTGGTCTTTTTTCAACAAAAAATACAGATTTAATCTTTTCTACAGACGTTTCGACTTCTGAGGTTCATTTCCCTAAGGATTTAGCACCAGATCAAATTGCTTATAGATCTTGTTCTATAGCAGCAAGTGACATTCCAGCCTGTGGAGGAACGCTTAAATGGCTTTCAGTCAGTCTTGTAACGGCAAATAAAGAAATTAGATGGTTGAGAGAATTCGCTAAAGGCTTAAGACTTTTTACAAAAATATATCAGGTACCCATAATTGGTGGAGACTTGGTAAAGGGGAAAGTATGCTCAGTATCAATAGGTGTATGTGGCGAAGTAGATTATGATCAATTTCTTTCTCGGAGTGGTGCGAAAGTTGGAGATTCAATTTATGTCAGCGGTACTTTGGGAATGGCGAAATTAGGTTTGAAAATAATAATGTCCAAGAAAAAAAACCTTAATCCTTCAGAAAAAAAATATCTTAAAAAATTTCTTAAACCCAAAATTCATACATCCCTAGGAAAAAATTTAAGAGGTATTGCTAACAGCTGTATCGATATTTCAGATGGTTTGATTGGAGATTTAGGACATATTTGCAAGCAAAGTAACTCAGGAGCAAGAATTTACATTGATTCGATTCCTCACGAAGGATCTTTTAAAGACGCTTTAACTTGGGGAGATGATTACGAACTCTGTTTTACTGTTCCTAAAAATAAAGAGACTAGACTAAATAAAGTTTTGAAAAAACTAAAAATGAAAAAATTCAAAATAGGAGAAATAACCAATGATAGGGAAATAAAGCTTTTTCAGGGAGTTGAGGAGATTCATTTTAACCAAAAAAGTTATAATCATTTTGAAGTATGAATAAGTTTCCAGACTTAAAAAAATTTTCACATTTATTTTCTACTTTTTTTGGAATAGGTCTTTTACCTTTTGCTCCTGGAACTTGGGGTTCTTTTGCAGCGCTTTTTTTATTTTTTGGTTTGATTTATTTGCAATTTAGTTTTTTTCTATTTTTCTTACTTTTTATTTCTTTTTCAATAGTAGCAATAATCACCTGTGAAATAGCATCTAAAGATTTACTTGAAAAAGATCACAAGGCTATAGTGATTGATGAAGTAGCCGGAGCATGGCTATCTTTTTTGTTCATACCCATGTTAGGCATTTACGATTTTAAAACTTTGGAGTGGCAAAACGAATCTTATCTTGCTGCTTTTATTTTAATTATTTTTTTTCGTTTATTTGATATTTTTAAACCTTATCCAATTTCCTTTATTGATAGAAAATTTAAGTCGGGATTTGGGATTATTTTAGATGACTTAGTAGCAGGGATTTTTGCTGGTTTAACTTTATTAGGTGGAAACTTTTTTATTGAAATTTTTTAAGTTAATTTCCAATGAGAGTTTTTCTAAAATTTTGTTTTTTGTTAAGCCTGCAGCTTCTCTTTGATCTTCTTGACTACCCACCACAGGAAATTCATCAGGGACACCAAAAATCTTAAGTTTTTCAGAATACCCGATTTTCAACAAGAATTCATTTACTGCTGAACCCGCTCCTCCTGTTACTACATTTTCTTCAATTGAGATAATGTGTTTGTAAGTTTTTGCAAATCGTTCTATCAGTTCTTCATCAAGTGGCTTTATGAATCTCATATCTACGAGAGAGCAGTTTATTTGATCTGCAATTTCTATAGATAGATTCAACATATTACCAAAGGAAAAAATAACTAGATCTGATGATACTTCATTAATGATTCTTGCTTTTCCAATTTCAAGTAAATCAAAATTTTTTGTAATTTCTTTTCCAGGACCTTCGCCTCTAGGATAACGTATTGCTGTTGGACCTGGAAAATTGTATCCAGTTGAAAGCATCTTCCAACATTCATTTTCATCAGAGGGACTCATAATGACCATATTTGGTATACACCTTAAATATGAGACATCAAAAATACCTGCATGAGTTGCACCGTCTCCACCTACGAAACCAGCTCTATCAATAGCCAAAGTTACGTCTAATTTTTGCAAAGCAACATCATGTATTAATTGATCGTATGCTCTTTGTAAAAAAGTGGAATAAATAGCAAGAATTGGTTTTTTTCCTTCCTTAGCTAAACCCGCAGCAAAAGTCATGCTGTGCTGTTCAGCAATTGCGACATCATAAAATTTATCTGGATTATTTTTAGCAAAATCATTCATACCTGAGCCCTCTGACATAGCAGGAGTAATAGCAACTAAATCATCATCACCTTCTTCAACCTTTCTAGAAAGCCAATCTCCAAATACTTTAGAATACTTTATTCCATTTGATACCCTTTTGTTAGTTTCAATTTTATTTAAAGCATGAAATCCAATTGGGTTCTTTTCTGCAGGCGAAAAACCTTTTCCTTTTTGAGTAATTAAATGTAAGAGTTTTGGGCCTTTAAGGTCTTTTAAATTTTTTAAGGTTTTGAGCATCTCATTTAAGTTATGACCATCCATTGGTCCAATGTAATTAAAACCCAATTCTTCAAAGAGTGTTCCAGGAGCTAACATACCTTTGAAATGAGTTTCTGCTCTTTTAGCAAAGTTTTTGGCAGATGGAATAAATCTTAATGCTGTTTTACCTCCTTCTCTAATAGAAGTGTAAAATTTACTTGCCCAAATTCTTGCTAAATAATTTGAGAATCCTCCTGTATTTTTAGAAATTGACATACTGTTATCGTTTAAGATTACTAAAATATCTGAATCAAGAGAGCCTGCATGAGCCAAGGCTTCATAAGCCATTCCTGCAGTCATTGCGCCATCACCAATTATTGCAACATGTTTTTTTTTGGGTTTTGCAATAGCCATGCCAAGCGCTGCACTTATCGAAGTACTTGAATGACCTGCGCCAAAAGAATCATAAATACTTTCCTCGATATTTGTAAAAGGATGCAAACCATCTTTTGTCCGAATGGTAGAAATTTCTTTTTTCCTGCCTGTAATGATTTTATGAGGATAACTTTGATGACCAACATCCCATATTAAGTTATCTTCTGGAGTATTAAATATATAATGTAAGGCAACAGTTAATTCGATGACACCAAGTCCAGCACCAAAATGACCTCCACTTTTAGAAACAGAATAAATTAAAAATTCTCTCAATTCATCAGAAAATTGGCGAAGTTCCTTTATGGTTAATTTTCTCAAATCAGAAGGGTAATCAACTTTATCTAGCAAAGGTGAAAAAGGCAAAGATTTTGGAATTTCTGAATAAGTTTTCATTATTTATTTCTCAAAATAATAAATTTTGATAATTTTATTAAATTCTCAGTATTATAAGGTAGCTTAGATAATATTTTTAAAGCATCAAAACATAATTTCTCAGCTCTCTCTTGAGAAGCTTTGAGACCAATAATGGCAGGGTAAGTAGCTTTATTTTTTTTAGAATCAGAATTTAAGGGCTTACCAATTTCCTTTTCATCCCCAAGAATATCTAAAATATCATCCTTGATTTGAAAAGCTAATCCAAATTTTTTTGCAAAAATCAAAAAAGCTTTCTTATGCTTTTTTATTAATCCATCTTTAAGAATGCAAATAGATTCTACACAAGCTTCAATAAGCTTTCCTGTCTTTAAATAATGTAATTCATCCAACTCTTCAATTTTTATTTTCTTACCTTCAGCGGCTAAGTCTCTACTTTGTCCTTCAACCATTCCTTTTGGACCACAAGCCTTTGCAAAAAGATTTATGATTTTAAGCTTTTGTTCTGGTTTAAGATTTTTATCATTTATGGTCGTCAATACCTCCAAAGCAAGAGGCTGTATAGCATCTCCAGCCAAGATTGCCGTCGCTTCATCAAATTTTTTATGACATGAAGGTTTTCCTCTTCTGAAATCATCATCATCCATTGAAGGTAAATCATCATGTATCAAAGAGTAACAATGAATTAGTTCACCAGAAGCAGCCATTAAATCAATAGTTTTTGGTTTAACATCAACCTTTAACGCCTCAGCCATTAATAAAACGAGTTGAGGTCTTATTCGTTTTCCTCCATTTAGAACAGAATAGTGAATAGCCTTTGAAATTTTAGAAAAATTTTTTGGCGGTAAAGATTCAAGAATTGCTTTTTCTATCCTTTTTAAATTTTTATTCAAAAAAGGAAGATTTTTAAGATCTAAATCTTCTAAATTATTTATCATCAAAGTCTTCTAGATCAAGCGTACCATCGTCTTTTTCTAAAAGCTTTTGAATTTTTAATTCAGCTTTGGTGAGAAGTTCCTGACAGTGTTTAGTTAGCTTTACCCCTTCTTCAAAAGTTTTTATTGATTCGTTTAAGGGTAAGTCACCATCTTCAAGCGCCTCAATAATATTTTCGAGTTTTACTAAAGATTTTTCAAAATCTAAACTTTTTTCTTTGGATTTATCGTTCACTTGCTGTCTTAGTAAAGGTATTTTTTAAGTTGTTAAAAGTATTTCTAATGGATACCGGTAGCATAAGCCAACAAGGGGTTAAGAACAAGGTTATAGCCGAAGCAAAGGTCAGACCACAAACGACGGCAAACGACATAGGTTGCCACCACTCAGAAACTCTTCCACCAAGCTCAATATTTCTTTGATAAAAATCTACGCCAATTCCTGAAGCTAATGGTAATAAACCAATGACTGTAGTTGCAGTTGTGAGAATGATCGGTCTTAGTCTTTGAGCAGCCGTACGAATTATAATTTGGTCTCTAGATAAATTCGGATTTTCTTTTGAAATAACATTATAAGTATCTACCAGAACAATATTGTTGTTTACAACAATTCCAGCTAAGGCAATTACTCCGAGACTGGTAAATAAAGCACTTGATATTTGTTGCGTAACTAACAATCCCAGTTGAACTCCTGCAGTAGATAAAATTACAGCTGAAACAATTATAAATACTTGATAAAAGCTATTCAGCTGAACCATCAATAGAATCGACATTAAAAATATGCCAACAATAAAAGCAAAAAGAAAAAAAGCTGAGTTCGCATCGGATTCTGCTTGTTGTCCACCAAATCTAAATTGCAATCTCTCATACTCGTTATTATCTGAAATCCACTGCTCAATTTTTGGAATAACATCTTCCACTAAAGCACCTTTTGCGTATTCAGCGGCAACAGTAAAAGCTCTTTCTCCAGAAACTCTTCTAATAGAAGGAGGAATATAGGCGGGAACAACTTCAACAAAACTACTTAAGGGAGCTTGTCCAAACCTAGTATTTACGGTCAGTTCATTAAACTGATCCAATCTTCTCTGATCAGCTGGAAATCTTACTCTAATATCCACTTCTTCATCTAAATCTTCAGGTCTGTATTCACCAACTTTGACTCCGGCAGTCATGAACTGAATTGCAGCTCCAATATCTTGAGTTGCTACTCCAAATTGTTTTGCTCTTTCCTTATCGATTTTTATCGTCCATTTCAAAAGATTTGTTGGGATGGTGTTATAAATATTTTTTGCACCTGGAACAGAATTCTTCATGAAATTTGTTAGAGCAATTGTCGCATCAGTCACCAGGTCAAAATCTTTACCAAATATTTCTATCTCTATTGGGGAATCGGTCGGAGGACCATTTTCTCTAATTTTTGCATTTACTATGAGTCCCGGAATATCTTTGGTTTTGTCTAAAAGATCGTCATATACGTCCCAGCCACTTCGCTGAAGGTCTTTTTCAAATGGCATTTCAATAAAAATGGTTCCTATTTCATCAGAATTACCTCTATCTCTAGGATCGCCAACACCATTCATATTCAAAGAAATAGAGCTTGGACCAGGAATACTTAAGACAATATTTTCTATTTCTTTTAAAAAACCTAGTTTTTCTGATTCACCAAAACTTCCACGACCTTCAATTTTGACTTCCATTTCCATTGGCTCTTCTTCAATGAAAAATCTACTTCCAGGTGCATGCTGACCGTACAACATATAAATTGTCACTACGGTTAATACGATAAAAACAATGAACTTACCTGGAGACTGAATGACTTTACTTAAAGCTCTTGCATAAATTCCTGTCATGCCATCTATTTCGGTAGGATCTCCATGCTCAAGAATATCAGCATTCTGTAGAGTTTTAGACTTTCTAATACCTAAATTACCAAATCTAGATCCGATTGCTGGAGTGAATATTAATGCGTATAGGATCGATCCCAATAAAACAATAAATAATGTCGTAATCATTGGTCTTAAAAATTGACCTGAAATTCCTGGCATAAAAAACATTGGAATAAAAATTGATAACGTTGTGCCGATAGAAATTGTTACAGGCCAGAACATTCTCTTTGCCGAAAATTTATAGGCTTCAATTCTGTCAAATCCTTCAGCCATTTTCCTATCGGCATATTCAACCACCACAACACAGCCGTCAATTAACATTCCTAAGGATATCAATAATCCAAAACACACCATAAAATTAAAGCTGTAATCTATCGCGGCTAAAAAAATTGAAGCAAAAAGAAAACAGGTAGGGATTGCTCCTGCAACCATTGTCGATGACCTCAAGCCCATTGTTCCAACAACAATCGTCATTACTAAAATCAAAGCTGTAAGAATATTTCCGCCTAGCTCACCAACCATCATAGAAGACCAACCGGTCCTGTCTTGGGTAATCACTATTTCTACTCCGTTAGGTAGATTAGGACGAAATTGATCCAGAACATAGTTTACTTTTGCTGCAGCAACTACTTCTTTGGCATCCTGTCTTTTCATGACAGAAAGGGTGACGGAATCTTTCCCGTTTACCCTTGAGAAGGAGTCTTTATCCTTGAAGGTCCTTTTTAAAGAAACTAAATCCTTAAGAGTAATGACCTTTCCATTATTTTCAATGATCGGGATATTCTCTACATCTGTAACATTCTCAAAAACAGAAGGGACTAGAACAGAAAACTTACCAGTCGATGATCTTAAGTCTCCTGCAGGGATTGCTCGATTGGCATCTCCAATAGCATTGTATAAATCTCTTGGAGAGACGTTATAGCTTTCAAGTTTGGTTTTATCTATTAAGGCCTCTAATAAGTCATCAGGAACGCCTCTTAATTCTGCCTCTAAAACATCTGGAATAGCCTCTACTGCAGTTTGAAGCTCTCTGGCAAAAGCCAAAAGTTCTCGCTGACTTGCAGAACCAGAAATTAAGTTTATATCCAATATCGGATACTCATCCAAAGTGAATTCTTTTACCACAGGATCTTCTGATTCAGATGGTAAATCTTGCTTGGTTTCATCAATCAAGTTCCTAACATCTTTAACAGCTTCATCTTTTGAATATTCAACTGGAAATTCCAAAATAATATAAGACATGTTTTGTCTGCTGTACGATTGAAGATCAACTAGTTCGTCGACGGTCTTTAACTTTTGCTCCAATGGCCTAGTAACAAGTCTTTCGGCATCCTGAGCAGAGACACCATCGTAATGAGTAGAGACAAATACATATGGAATGTTAATGTCCGAATAGGCTGAAGCTGGAATTTGTATGATCGAAGTAAATCCCCAGACTAATATAAAGGTTAAGAATGTGAATGTAGCCTTGTAGCGATCTACAAAAAAATCAATTAATGTTTTCATCAGTATTCAGTCTATAGTCAATTGCGATATCGACCTTTTCGTTATTGTTCACGTAGTCCTGACCGACAGTTATGATTCTTGAATTGAAAGGAAGACCAGTTACCCAAACTCCTTTTTCTGTATCTTGAATGATTTCCACTGTGTAAAACTCAACAAGACTATCTTTGTTCACGACTCTTACTCCAATGTTACCTGCCTCATCTAATCTCAGAATTGACAGCGGAACTATATGAGCAGGCTCAGGAGTGGCAAAAACAATCACTTTAGCAGTTTGCCCATCTTTGATCTTTCCCAGTGGATTGGGAATTGCAACTTCAATATCAAAAGTATGCATCATCTCATCCGCTGAGGAAGAGATAAAAGTAATTTGGCCTTGAAATTCTTGACCATCGTTGGTTATAACTTTAACGCCACTATCTTTAGTTAAATCTAAAAGTTCAGATTCAGAAATATCACCTGTAACCATCATAGGATCTAAATCTAAAAGGGTAGCGCAGGTAGAGCCCCGATTTAGAAAGTCTCCAACGTCCAAATCGATTTTGTCTACTACACCATTGAATGGCGCTTTGATACTTGCATAATCCAATTCCAGTTTGGCTCTTTCAAAATTTGATTTTGCATTTTGGAGTTGCTTTGAAGAATACAGTTCTTCTTCATGGAGTTTTTTAGCTGAATTAAAATCAAGCAAAGCTTTGTCGAAATTAGCCTGTCTTTCTGCAACAAATAGAGAGCAAATCACTTCACCTTTTTTTACTAAAGTGCCTTGAGGAATAGGTAGTTCTATAATTTTTCCGGAGGTTTCTGATTTTACTAAAACTTTTTTATCAGCTTTGGTAAAACCTTTAACTACAATTTGTTTAGAAAAATTTTCAGCCTTTTGGTCTATAACTCTGACAATCGCTTCTTTTTTTTCAATTAATGCTGGAGGGGAGAGTTCTTGAACAAATAATCCAGAAACCATCCAAATAATGGCAAAACCAATAAAGATTGAAGCCCATTCTAAATTGGATCGAGAAAGAAACCTTGAAACAATACTCATTAAATTTATCCCTTCTATTTATATTGAGACGAGGAGGGATTATATCAAGGAAAACTTATAAATATTTCTTTTTTATATTCTCCAATCTTGCTTTTTGTTTCTTGCTTGAAAGGGGTTTATCTTGAGGTATTTCTTCTTTATTTTCCGGCAAAAGGAGCAAGCTTTCCTTAAATTCACTTTCTTCTAATATTTCTTCATAGGCGTCGAAAAATTCTTTTTTAATATTGAACTCAGATTCTGTTTTTAATCTATACCAACCTATTTTTACTCCAGCATGATAAACGAAAGGGTGAGACCATTTAAAATCCAAAGGACTTATCTCTCCCAATGAACTCGCTTCTATGTAGGCCGCACCTGAAGAAGGAATATTTTGCTCAAGTAGCTTTAATTTTTTAATTTGATCTAAAACTGCACTTAAGGATGGTAAATATTTTGAAGTTTCTATAATTTTATCTATTGATCTAAATACAATCTCATTTTGATATTTTTCTAGCTTAGCTAACCAAAGCTGCTTGGCTAGGGTCAAGGTTTCTTCATCAGGAAATGCTTTATGAAATTGATTGTGAAAAGTGATTTCTAATTCAGCAAAAATAAGATTTATAAGCTCTACTTGGCTTTTAGGTATTTTAATTTTTGAAGTTAATTGCCCACTCATGATCTTTTAGTCTTGATAATACATTTTTTGCATTGCCGTGTTTAGCTTTCCATCTAAATTTTACATGCTGGATAAACTTTGAATTCCAGCAGTTACGCATTTCCTTTGTTTCTAACCAATATAGTTTAAATTCTGGTATTTGAGATACAGCAAAACTTTTATTTATTTTAGCTAAACTTAAAACATCAAAACAATCCTCAGAAGGGCTCCAATCTTTATTCATTCTTGATGGTTTTTTCACCATAGAGATTAAATTTTGATATCTGACCCATTGATTTTTAATATGATTGAGAAATTTACTATTCCAAGAATCAGATGCTGTATTTCTTTCGCTCCAATATAAAATAAATTCTGGCAAGGCATCGACGATAAATTTTTCATCTATTTCAGCATGTTCTAATATTTGCAATGCTTCTTTTGAAGGCTTCCAATTTTTTTGAATTGGTTTTATTTTTGAGGCTTTATTTAACTTCTCTTCTTCAGCTCTCCATTCTTTCAAAAGATACTTCAGAAATTTATAGTCCCAAGAAAAGCTTTTATCCTTTCGATCAGACCAGTAAATTCTAAATTCAGGAAGTTTAATTTTAATGAAATCTTCAGTAACACCAAGGCTTTTAGCTTCTTTCAAGATATTATTGGAGGGAAGATATCCTTTGGAAATATTTTGTTTTCTCTCTGGTTTAACTATCTCATTTTTAGATTTAAAGGAAAAAATATCTTTTGATGTCTCCTCTATTAATTTGAGTTTAAGAAGCTTTTTTAAAACTCTTTGTATTTCTTTTTCGTTAATAAATGAAAGTTTGTTAGTTAGAAAAATTTTGCCATGTTTTCCTTCTGTCTTTAGCAGCTGAAGTACAATTGCTTCATTGAGGCCTATACTAGTAGCAATCTCTTTATCAAAATTTAAAAAATTTGATTTATTGGGCATAAACTTAGGCAGAACGCTTAAGTTTTTCTTTCCTGGCATCAACGGCTTTAGCTAAAAGCTTAAGCATTACTTCAGTGTCTTTCCAGTTTACGCAAGCATCAGTAACGCTTTGACCATATTTCAGATTTTTAAGAGAATCTATTTTTTGGTTTCCTTCTTCCAGATTACTTTCAATCATAACTCCAAAAATACTTTGATCTCCAGATGCAATTTGATCAGAGATATCTTTGTTCACAATAAGTTGTTTTTTAAATTGCTTTTGACTATTTCCGTGAGACATATCAACCATAATTTTTTGAGTCAAATTAGAATTCTTCAAATCGTCATGAACCTTCTGAATATCATTTTTTGAATAATTTGGAGTCTCCCCACCTCTTAAAATAACATGACAATCTTTATTTCCGGAAGAATTGAAAATAGCTGATCTTCCTTCTTTTGTAATGGAAAGAAAGATGTGACTATTAGAAGAAGAACCAATTGCATCCAAAGCAACTTGAATAGAACCATTAGTAGAATTTTTAAACCCAACTGGACAAGATAATCCAGAAGCTAACTCTCTGTGTATTTGACTTTCGGTAGTCCTGGCTCCAATCGCACCCCAAGAAATCAGGTCTGAAATATATTGAGGGGTAATCATATCCAAAAACTCAGTACCCGCAGGCAAACCTAATTCGTTTATTTTTAATAAAAGTTTCCTTGCTACTCTTAAACCTTTGTTGACATCATAGCTATTATCTAAGTTAGGATCATTAATGAGTCCTTTCCAACCGACAGTAGTTCTGGGCTTCTCAAAATAGACTCTCATAACTATTTTGAGTTGATTTTTTAATTCTTTTTCAATTATTTTGAGTTTTTTAGCATACTCAATAGCAGCTTTAGGGTCATGAATTGAGCATGGACCAACAACAACGACTAATCTATCATCCTCTCCATGAAGAATATCTGAGATTTCTTTTCTGGAGTTAAAAACTAGTTCAGAAACCTTTTCGGAAATTGGAAGCTTTTCAATAACTTCTACTGGAGGAGACACCTCCATCAAGCCTGTAATTCTGGTATTATCCGTTAAATATTTCATTTGACCGTTGATTTTATCTCTTCTAAATTAAAATTAAAGCTTAAATTAAGCAATGTACAAAATAAAATTAGTTCAAGAAAACCCAAGAGTTGGCGATATTCAGGGTAATTTAGACCTTGCAAAGTCATATATTACTGATGCAAAAGCAAAAGACTTAGATCTTATTGTATTTTCTGAAATGTTTTTAACAGGCTATCCGCCTGAGGATTTGCTTTTAAGGGAAGATTTTTTAAATGAAAGTGAAAGATGTTCGTCAGAGCTTAAAGAGCTATCAAAAGAAATATCAATAATTATCGGATGTCCTTCTCGGGAAGGAGAAAATATTTTTAATTCAGCACTTTGTTTTCGAAATGGAAAAATTGTAAATAATTATAAAAAACAAATTCTTCCGAATTACAAAGAATTCGATGAAAAAAGATATTTTCAAAAAGGAAAGGCTCATGAAGTATTTGAGGACGGAGATTTTAAATTTGGTATTTCTGTCTGTGAAGACATCTGGAGTAAAGATTTCATAAAAGAAATATTAAAACAAGATATAGATTTTCTTATAAATTTAAGCGCATCACCTTTTACCTTAAACAAGAAACATTTTCGAGAAAAAATGCTTTGTAATTATTTTTCTGAATTTAAAAAACCGATTATTTATGTGAACCAAGTGGGCGGACAAGACGAACTTGTTTTTGATGGAAGTTCTTTAATTATTGATTCAACAGATTCTGTAAATCGTTTGAAAAGTTTCGAGATAGACCAAGCCGTAATTGAAATAGACAAAAATAATATTTCATCAAATTTAAAAAAAGATAAATTAAGCGAGGTAGGGGACGTTTCTGATATTTATCAAGCTTTGGTTTTAGGAACTCGAGACTATGTGCAAAAAAATAACTTTAAGGGAATATTAATTGGCTCATCAGGCGGAATTGATTCAGCTTTAACGGCTACGATTGCATCCGACGCATTAGGTCCTGATAAGGTCAACACAGTCATGATGCCTTTTAAATATACTGCCGATATGAGTGTTGAAGATGCCCAACAACTAGCAGAAAATCTTGGCTTTACTCATGAGGTTATTCCCATATCAGAGATGTTTACGGCATTTAAAAATTCTTTGGATGGTAAGTTAGCGCTTAAAGAATTTGATAAAACCGAAGAAAACCTTCAATCAAGATGCAGAGGAGTGACACTAATGGCTTTATCTAATAATTTAGGATATCTGGTCCTAACAACAGGTAATAAAAGCGAAGCTGCTGTTGGGTATTCCACTCTATATGGAGACACTGCGGGAGGTTTTTCTGTGCTAAGAGATGTATACAAAACATCTGTATATGACCTGGCTAAGTACAGAAATTCTTTAAGTAAAGTCATTCCTCAAAGGATTATCGATAGAGAACCAAGTGCGGAGTTATCAGAAGATCAAAAAGATAGTGATTCGCTTCCAACTTATGATGTGCTTGATCCCATCATAGAAGCCTATGTTGAAGACGATAAAACTAAAAAAGAAATTATCGATTCAGGCTTTAATCCAGATGATGTTCAAAAAGTTATAGATTTAATCAACCTTAACGAGTACAAGAGAAGACAAGTTCCATTGGGAATAAAGATTTCAGCAAGAAATTTTGG
>TARA_B100001057_G_scaffold255949_1_pt1 | contig 14315 bp, 12 predicted proteins | sample TARA_B100001057 | Tara Oceans TARA_B100001057 (sample SAMEA2621839) | marine metagenome | biome: marine biome (ENVO:00000447); feature: surface water layer (ENVO:00002042); material: "saline water (ENVO:00002010), including plankton (ENVO:xxxxxxxx)" | depth 5 m
CCTGATAATGTTCGTGAATTAAAGCATCTTGTCCGTTTATTATTATTATCGGGAAATGAGGATGACATAACATTAGAAGAAGTAGAAATTGAAGTTAGTAATGCTATATCCAATGAAGAGCCACTTGTTAAGCAAGACCTCTTGTCACTTCCATTGCGAAAAGCGCGTGAAAAATTTGAACGCTCTTATCTACAGCAACAACTTGTGTTATGTGAAGGAAAAGTTGGACAACTTGCAAAACGTGTTGGTATAGAAAGAACACATCTTTATAGAAAACTAAGGTCATTGGATATAGATTTCAAATCAGCTGGAAACGATGAGTAATTTTAATTAATCACCAATCTTGATGCGCATAACTTCAATTTCAGCTTTCCAAAGAATTTCTCTTAAATTATTAAGTTCCTCAAGATCTTTGATGGGACCAATGTATACCCTAAAATATTTCCTATTATTTATTTCTGCAAACTGAATATTTGAATTTATTCCATGAAGTTTGAGTTCGGCACTTCTTCGACTAGCATCAAGAACTGTTGAAAAAGCCCCTGCTTGCAAAAGATAAATTCCTGGCTCGTTTATTTTTGTTAACACTACATCAATATTTCGTGATGAGTTTTCATCTACAATAGTCATTTCAAATGCAGGAAGCATTTCATAAAAATCAAATCGATTTTCAGATAACACCTCTTGGTCTTTTACTGATTTTGATTCTTTTTCTTCTGGATTCTTAATTTCTACACTAGAGTTCTTTAAAGTATTAATTTTTTTTAAAGAATTATTTTCTTCGATGTAAATTAAAAAAGTTAAAGAAAGCCCAATAATTAAACCAATAAACATCCAAACCCAACCTGGGTATTGTTTCTTTTTTTTATAACGATTCATATTTTAGTGAAAATTAAATTACATTTTTTCCGGTGCAGAAACACCCAGAATGTCTAAACCATTTGCAACAACACATTTAATAGCTGCATACAATGTTAATCTTGCATTTCGAAGATGTTCATCATCTACTAAAACTTTATGAGCATTATAAAACGAGTGAAAATTACTCACTAGGTCAAGTAAATAACGGACCAATATCTGAGGAGAACGATTTTTCGCGGCAAGTTCGATAATTTCAGGAAATTGACTTAATGCTGACATGATTAGCTTTTCATGTTCATTATTAAGCATTGAAAGATTTTGAATTTTCTTATTATTCCATTTCATATCCAATTTTTCAGCTTTTCTAAATACTGTAGATATACGAGCATGAGCATATTGAATATAGAAAACTGGATTATCGTTTGATTGAGACATGGCAATATCAAGATCAAAATCTAAATGCTGTTCATTTGAACGCATAACATAATAAAAACGTGCTGCATCATTTCCAACTTCTGTACGAAGTTGACGCAATGTATCAAACTGACCGGAGCGGGTGGACATTTGCATTTTTTCTCCATTACGATAAAGAGATACAAATTGAACAAGCTGAACTTCTAAATCACTACCAAGATATCCCATCACATCAAGACCAGCTTGAAGTCTACTTATATAGCCATGATGATCTGATCCAAGAATATTTATTAAATGATCGAAGCCACGCTTGCGTTTTTCAAAGTGATAAGCGATATCAGAAGCAAAGTAAGTTTTCATACCATTTGCTCTGATTACAACGCGATCCTTATCATCTCCATACTTAGTTGATGAGAACCATGTTGCTCCATCTTTTTCGTATAGCATGCCTTTCTTTCTAAGTATGTTAATTGCTTCATCAACCTTACCAGTCTCTTCCAGGCTTCTCTCAGAAAACCAATTATCGAATGAGACACCAAATTCTTCTAGATCATCTTTTATATCTTTTCGAATTACATTGAGAGCATGATTGCAAATTTGATCAAAATTATTTTTTCCTAAAATTTCTTTTGCTTTTTTTATTAAGGCATCAATGTATGTGTCTGCATCACCCTCTGGCGCATCATTTGGCATATCCTTTAATATATTTTTTAAAGTTGGTAATTCAAAATAATTTGCATCAATATCTTTAATTATATTTTTTACATAACCACCACGATATCCTCCAACAGGAAATGCAACATTAATATCAATTGACTGTAGCCATCGAATCCAAGTACTTACCCCAAGAATGTCTATTTGCCTACCTGCATCATTAATATAATACTCTCTATACACCTCGTATCCTGCAGCTTCTAAAAGGTTACCAACAGACGCACCATATGCCGCATGTCGCCCGTGACCTACATGCAAAGGTCCAGTGGGGTTTGCAGATATGAATTCCAATAATATTTTTTCAGTCTTATTCTTTTTTTGAAAGCCATATTTTGTTCCCTTTTCAAGGATGGAAACCAACTCTTCTTGAAATGCTTGCTCACTCAAATAAAAATTTATAAATCCTGGACCAGCAATTTCTACTCTTAAGATTTTGTTAATTATATTTAGGTTTTCAACGATATCATTTGCTACTTCTCTTGGTTTTTTATCTACATGACTCGAAATTTGCATTGCAATGTTACAAGCAAAGTGACCATGTTCAGTATTACGTGTACGCTCAACTGTAGATTTGACAGACAAATCTAAACAAGCTTGTGAAAAATAAGGGAGCTTTTTTAGTGATTGTTGAACTAATTCAGTAATAATTTTTTTCATTTTATTTCAAATTTATGAGTGAATTAATGATTCTACTAGGATATAACCAGCTGTATAGACCTAGTTATAAAAGTTCAATAGGGTCTACATCAATTGACCAACGCGTTTTTCGACTCAAAGTATCACTTTCCATTTTTATCCTTATTGTATCTAAAGAGTGATGTAAGGTTAGGCGATCAATGCTCTGTAATAAAAGTTGAGCTCTATGGCGACCTGCTTTACGAGCCATTGGTGCTTCGACTGGTCCCAAAATCTTTAGCTTCAAATTTTTATTCTTACTCAAATATATTTTTAGTTTATTTAAGAAACTATAAGCATCAGTGTATTGAAATGCAGAGGAACGTATTAAGGCAAGATAAGTAAAAGGCGGCCAGCTAGTATTTTTTCTCTCATCAAGACCAATCTCAGCAATTTTTTTGTACCCACCATTAAATAAGGTGTGCCAAAAATTATTATTAGGAAATGCTGTTTGAATAAGAACCTTTCCAGCACGACCAGCACGACCAGCACGTCCAGCAACTTGAATAATTGACTGTGCCATGCGTTCTTCGCAGCGAAAATCTGTTCCAAATAAACCTTGATCAGCATTAACGATGCCGACTAACTTAAGAGCTGGAAAATGATGTCCTTTTGAAAGCATTTGTGTACCAACTAAAATATCTGCTTCACCTGAACTTGCACTCTGAATTACTTTGTCCAATGAACCCTTTACTTGTGTTGTATCGCTATCAACTCGTTTCACTATTGCATTTGGAAAACGCTCTTTAAGAGCCTTTTCAAGTCTTTGAGTTCCCTCGCCTAAAGGTTTGACTGTTTCACCACACTTTTCACATTTATTAATTAATTGTCGGTTTTCACCGCAATGATGACATCTTAGCTGTTGGCTATTTAGATGGACGGTTAGCCTAGAATCACATCGTTTACAACAAGCAATATTTCCACATACTTTGCAAATTAATGTCGGAGCGAAACCTCGACGGTTTAAAAAAATTAAGACTTGTGCCTTATCATTTAGAGTCTGCTGAATAGCACTATACAAAGGCTCACTGATACCATCTTTTGTTGGCGAACGTGATATATCTATCAAGCTAATAACAGGCGGAATTGCATTACCTGCACGCTTCGGTAATAACAAATGTTTATAAGCTCCATTCCTACAATGTTGAAGTATTTCAAATGAGGGAGTGGCACTACCTAATATAATTGGAATATTTTTATTCTTCGCTCTTGCTATAGCAAGATCTCTAGCTGAATAACGTAATCCTTCTTGTTGTTTGAAAGATTGATCATGCTCTTCATCTACAATAATTAGTCCAAGTTTTTTCATAGGAGTAAAAACTGCTGAGCGTGTTCCAACAACAAGTTGCGATGCACCTGATCTAGCTGCTCTCCATGCTCTAAGTCTTTTTTTATCATTTAACCCAGAATGAAGTAAGGCAGGTGTAATACCTAAACGATTTGTTAATCTTCTGATGAGTTGCGGTGTTAGGCCAATCTCAGGAACCAAAATAAGTACCTGTCTTCCACGATCAAGAATGTCTTGTATTCGTTGCAAATAAACTTCTGTTTTGCCGCTTCCTGTAATCCCATCTAATAGATAAACACCAAAACTATTTTTTAGACGCAGATTAGATAAAACATTTTCTTGGTCCTTGTTAAGGATAGGACCAGAATTATCAGCTACTTCTACTTTTTCAAAAGATTCCTTTTTCTGACATTTAATTAAAGATATAAGATTTTTTTCAATCAAACCTTTTCTTATATTTCGCCAATTTGGAAATTTCTCATTTAATTGTTTGGTATCTAACCCATCATTACCAGCATCATGCAGTATTTCAAACAACCTTGCTTGTTTGGGCGCGCGTTTTTTTAATTTAAGGATATCTTTAGAAGGAATCTTTTCATTAATGACATACTTTTCAATGAGAGGGCTTAAAGGGTGACCTTTGCGCAATAAGCTTGGAATCGCAGTAAAGACAACTTCACCAATTGGATGATGATAATAATTGCTTGTAAATCTGATCAGCCAGATATTTTCTTCAGAGAGTATTGGTTTGGTATCAAGGATTTCGAGACATTCTTTAAGCTTTTCTTTTGGTATTTCAGAATGGTCTGAATAATCCATTATCATGCCTATTCTTTTATGTCTCCCAAACGGCACTAAAACGCGTTGACCAGGAGAAGGTAATGGCACTGATGAAGGAGCCTGGTAATCAAATACGCGTGATAATGGAATATCAATTGCAATTTTAAGTATGGATTTTCTAGTCACAATCTTTAGAATTATCAAAGAAAAATTATTTTCTACATGGTATGCCGCTTAATTAACATTTGCGAGCTTATAAAAGCTAATTTTCGAAAAAAAATCGCAGAGTTTCTTTGTACATGCTGCTTACCTCCGTTAGAATTCCTAATTGAAATTGGAGAAAATTATATGAAAATCGGGATTCCAAAAGAGATTCATCATGGAGAGCAGCGAGTTGCAACAACACCAGATGTTGCGACTCAACTTATTAAAATTGGTTATGAAGTTGTAATTGAATCGCAAGCCGGTGCAGCTGCTAATTTTTCAGATGATTCTTACAAAGAGGCAGGTTGTAAGATTGCACCCAGTAATGATATTTGGTCAAAATCCCAAATAATTCTAAAAGTAAGAGCTCCAGAGAGTTCTGAGACAAGTAAATTGCATGCTGGACAAACATTAATTAGTTTTATCTGGCCTGCACAAAATCCTGATCTTTTAAAAGAACTAACAGATCGAGGCGTAACTGCTATTGCGATGGATAGCGTACCGAGAATATCGCGTGCTCAAAAGATGGACGCACTTAGTTCCATGGCAAATATTGCTGGTTATCGAGCGATCATTGAAGCTGCTCAACATTTTGGGCGATTCTTTACAGGGCAAATAACGGCTGCAGGTAAGGTCCCGCCAGCCATAGTTATGGTTATTGGAGCCGGCGTTGCGGGTCTTGCAGCCATAGGTGCAGCCAGAAGTATGGGAGCAATAGTTCGTGCATTTGATACCAGGCCCGAAGTTAAAGAGCAAGTAGAAAGCATGGATGCTGAATTCCTTATGCTTGATTTCGAAGATGATGAAGATGGCTCAGGTGAGGGTGGCTATGCTAAAACAATGAGTAAAGAATTTATTGATGCTGAAATGGCATTATTTAGAGAGCAAGCTAAAGAAGTTGATATCATCATCACAACTGCTTTGATACCCGGCAAGCCTGCTCCAAAGTTAATTCTCGCTGATATGGTTCATTCAATGAAGGATGGCAGTGTAGTTATTGATCTTGCAGCTGAGCAAGGTGGTAATTGTGAATTAACTAAAGCCGATAAAGTAATCCAAGCAGAAAATGGTGTTTCTATAATTGGTTATACTGATTTACCAAGCAGGATGGCTACGCAATCAAGTCAGTTATATGCAACCAACTTACGTCATTTATTAGTTGATATGACACCTGAAAAAGATGGTCAGATTATTAATAATTTTGATGACGAAATTGTTAGAGGCGCTACAATTTGTAAAGATGGCGCAGTTACTTTTCCACCGCCAGCTCCAAAAATTTCAGTAGCACCTAAGAAAGTTGAAGCCATTGCAAAGATAGAAGTTGTTGAAGAAAAACCATCTTTTGTAGGTCCAATAATTGCGATGATTGTGAGCGGCCTTGCCTTACTAGGTTTAGGTGCAGTTTCTCCAGAATCCTTCATGTCGCATTTTAGGGTTTTTGTCTTAGCTTGCTTTGTTGGTTATATGGTGATCTGGAATGTTTCACCATCATTACATACACCGCTGATGAGTGTAACAAATGCAATATCAAGTATTATTGTTATTGGAGCTTTACTGCAAATTAGTTCAGTTAATGAGACGATTATGTGGATTGCCGGTGTAACTGTGCTTTTGACAAGTATTAATATAGCTGGTGGATTTGCTGTTACACACCGCATGCTTGAAATGTTCCGTAAGTGAGGATGAAATGATGAGTCAAGGTATAGTTACAATGTCATATATCATAGCAATAATACTTTTTATTCTTGCGCTAGGCGGTCTATCCAATCAAGAAACTGCTCGTCGTGGTAATTGGTATGGCATTGCTGGTATGACAATTGCTCTTCTAGCAACAGTTCTTGGTGTTGTAGAAAGACATTTTGAAATCTTAATCGCAGCATTGGTACTTGGCGGAACTGTAGGCATTATTTTGGCACGCCGTGTACAAATGACTCAAATGCCAGAACTTGTTGCTGTTTTACACAGCTTAGTTGGTGCAGCAGCTGTTGCTGTTGGGTTTGCGAGCTTCTTGGATCCTAATAGGTTGTTGCGTTTTACTGGTGTTGAATTGACTATTCATGATGTAGAGACCTACATAGGTATATTCATTGGAGCAGTTACTTTTTCAGGCTCAATAATTGCGTTTGGTAAATTATCAGGACGAATAAGTGGAAAACCACTTACCTTGCCAGGCCGGCATGTTCTTAATCTAATTTTATTACTTGGCACAATATTATTTTGTTTTAAATTTATCGATCAGTCTGCAATTGGAGGTGGACTGCAGCCTTTAGTTATTATGACAGTCATTGCATTACTACTTGGTATCCACATGGTAATGGCCATAGGCGGTGCTGATATGCCAGTTGTAGTTTCTATGTTGAATAGTTATTCAGGTTGGGCTGCTTCTGCAACAGGTTTTATGCTTGGCAATGATTTATTAATTGTTACAGGTGCTCTAGTTGGATCAAGTGGGGCAATTTTGAGTTATATAATGTGTAAAGCCATGAATCGCAAATTTATTGCAGTTATAGCCGGAGGTTTTGGAACAAGCGGAAGCAGTACAACAGCTGGTAGTGATAAAGATCAGGGCGATGTTGATCCTATTGATGTTCATGAAGCTGCTAATTTATTAAAGAATGCAAAAAATGTCATGATTATTCCTGGTTATGGTATGGCTGTTGCACAGGCTCAACATACTGTTTATGAAATAACAAAGACTCTTCGTGCTAAAAATATTAATGTTAGATTTGGTATTCATCCTGTGGCAGGCCGAATGCCAGGACATATGAACGTTTTATTAGCAGAGGCAAAAGTGCCATATGACATCGTTTTTGAAATGGATGAAATAAATGACGATTTTCCAGATGTTGATGTTTCAGTAATAATTGGTGCAAATGATATTGTTAACCCGTCAGCATTAACTGATCCTGACAGTCCAATAGCTGGAATGCCAGTATTAGAATGTTGGAATGGTAAAACATCAATTGTTCTTAAACGAAGCATGGCCACTGGGTATGCCGGTGTTCAAAATCCACTTTTTTTCAAAGAAAATACTCGTATGTTATTTGGTGATGCTAAAGAAACATTAGATGAGGTTTTGAAAGCTCTATAAATTAGAAACTAAAAAATAATTTTGAAGGATAATTATATAATTAACAAAATAGCATCTGACATTTCGCAACAGGTATTAAGAACGGATATTGCTGGAATGCCTTTAGAGTGGATTGATTATCGTAATGCAGTACGTCTCTACCACTCAAATCAGGTTGCATATGACTGCGGCACATTACTTTATTCAGTTTTAGGCGGTTATAGTTCTAAAGATGGGCACCGCAGTAGAGTCGACGTAAATTCTATTATCGCTACATATGGTTCGAGCAAAAGCTTAACTAAAAATCGTAACAATTATTCTCCACCCTTAAATAATCGAACTTTATTTAATCGCGATGCAAATTTATGTCTTTATTGCGGTAAACAATTTATGTCAAAATCTTTAACAAGAGATCATATTACCCCTGTATCACAGGGAGGGCATGATACATGGAGCAATGTTGCTACTGCTTGTCGGCGCTGTAATAATTATAAGGGTGGCCGCACACCTGAGCAGGCTTCGATGGAGCTTATTGCTATACCTTTCACGCCTAATTATGCAGAATATATTTACCTTAAGGGAAGACAAGTTCTTGCTGATCAGATGCATTATTTATTAGCTCACATTCCACGATCAAGCCCCTTGCATGCAAGACTAAGTAATCATTTATTCAATGAACAAATTAATTAAGTGCTTTTTCATGAAGAAATATTTCAGAACAGATTTTTGTCTATTAAATTATAATAAAGTTTTTCTGTGCAATATTTAATTGATGCAAGTGTTTATGTTTTTCGTGCGCATTATTCAATGCCTGATGATATGGTTGATGAAAATGGTAATCCAATAAATGCATTTTATGGGTTTTGCCGTTTTATTGGTGATTTTTTAGAAAACGCATCACCAAAATATATAGCAATATTATTTGATCAAAGCATGACAGATTGTTTTCGTACTAAAATTTATCCAGATTATAAAGCAAATAGAGAACCTGCTCCTCCAGAACTTAAAAGGCAATTTGAGTTGTGTCGTAGATATGTGAGAGCTCTAGGAGTGATGGAGCAAAGCAGTCCCAAATATGAAGCAGATGATTTAATTGGAACACTGGTCCATATTGGTCGAGAGAATGGTCGTCCTTCTACAATCGTGACGCGGGATAAAGATCTTACACAATTGCTAAATAAAGACGATTTTTTTTGGGATTTTTCCGGTAAAGGTAAATTGAGTTATGAAAAAATTATTGACTCGTTTGGCGTTTGGCCAGAGCAAATAGCAGATTTTCTTGCTCTTGCAGGAGATGCTGTTGATAACATAAAAGGTGTTCCAGGTGTTGGAAAAAAAACTGCAATATCTTTATTAGAACATTTTGGTGATTTAAATAGTATTTATAAAAATTTAGATAAAGTATATGAGTTAAATATAAGAGGTTCAAAGACTCTTGGCGAAAAACTTTATCATTATAAAAAAGATGCTTATCTTGCAAGAAAGTTAACGGGCATTGCATGTGATGCACCAATGACGGATGTTGAGCAACTTTTGAGGCCTTCTGCGCCGCAGCTTGAAGAAATTAATAAAATTTTTGATGAAGCTGGAATAGGAACTTCCCTTCGTCGTCAAGCTGATCGCATTTATGAAATTTACAATAACTCAGAATGAAAATTCCTAACTGGGCTAATATTTTAAATCAACTAAATTATAGTGGCGTCCCTATTCCTATAAGTCAAAATGACGGAAATACTAGCTCAACTTGGAAGCTCTGTAATGATGATATGGATATTTTTATAAAGACATGTCCAGTTAATTTATACGAAATTTATTCAGCAGAGGTGGATGGGTTATTAGAAATTTCTAAAACAAATTCTATTAGAGTTCCAGAAGTTATTGGTTTTGGAAAGACAGAGACTGAAAGTTACCTAGCTCTCGAATGGATTGATATTGAATCACCAAGCCACGCCATTGAAGTATCTTTCGGCGAGCAACTTGCTGAATTGCATAGAATGACTTCTGAAAATTTTGGTTGGTTTCGAAATAATTCTATAGGGCTAACCCCACAAATAAATAATTATTCTAATGATTGGGTAAATTTTTTTAGAGAAAATCGACTTCAATATCAATTAAAATTAGCTTATGACAATGGATATTCTGGGAAGTTGCAGCAACTCGGATCTATGCTCATAAAAAAATTACCCTTGTTTTTTGACTCCAGTAAGATTGAGTCATCGTTACTTCATGGAGACCTTTGGGCTGGAAATTGGGGTAGCTATATGGAGAGCCCTATAATATTTGATCCTGCAGTTTATTTTGGCGACAGAGAGACTGACTTAGCAATGACGATGTTGTTTGGAGGTTTAGGAAGATTTTTTTATGAAGCTTATGAGTCTTGTTGGCCCTTGCGTCAAGGCTATCAAAAAAGACTAAAGATTTATCAACTCTATCATGTGCTTAACCATTTAAATATTTTTGGTACAACATATCTAAAGCACGCAATAAATCTTTTAGAAGAAATACTCCAAGGTCCTTAGAAATATTTTAAGTAAACGGAGATAGACTAATGTTTTATTTTTTAAAAGCATTAATTTTAATAATTTTTCCTCTTGCATCTATCCATGCTGCTGAAATGATATTTGGGGAGGAGCAATTAGATAATGGAATAAAAATAATTTTTGAAGCAGCTCCTAAAGATCAGATTTTTCCCGAAAATAAATTTCTTGAAGAAAATAAAACTGATATTCACATAGAAATGTTAATAAACTGGTCTAAAGATAGTCCTCAAGGGGCGCCTGATGGTGGATTTATTCCTTATTTAGATGTGACTGCAATAATAAAAAATTCAAACGGAAATCACCTTAAAGTAAAACTTACTCCTCATTTAAATCTTACAGATAATTTTCATTATGCACAGAATGTAAAATTACCTGGAAAAATTGATGATCTTTATGACGTGGTAGTTGAAATTAAACCACCGCAAGGTAGGCAGCTTGGAATTCATTTTGATTGGAAGAAAAAGTTTAATTCTTTAATAAAAGAACACCAATTCACTTATAAAAATTTGTCTTTCGAAGCAATAAGTCTTGAATCTAGAAGGTGAAATTATTTTTCGGTTTCCATGATGGCAGTAACCCCCATTCCTCCTGCTGTACAAACAGAAATTAGACCGCGACCTGACCCTTTTTCATTAAGTAATTTGGCCATTGTTGCTACAATTCTGGCACCAGTTGCTGCAAATGGGTGGCCGATTGCAATACTTCCACCTTTAGTATTGAGTTTATCAAAATTAATAGATCCCATAGGTTCACTTCTCTCAAGCTTGTTGCGACAAAAATCTTCAGATTTCCATGATTCAAGTGTTGCTAATGTTTGTGCGGCAAAAGCTTCATGTATCTCGTAAAAATCAAAATCTTGAAGTTTAAGGTTTGCTTTTTTTAGCATATCTGAAACTGCATAAGCTGGTGCCATTAATAAACCTTCATCATCAACAAAATTAACTGCACTAGCTTGGGCAAATGTTAAATATGCCAATATTGGTAAGTTTTTTTCTTTAGCCCATTCTTCTGATGTTAGAAGTACTGCTGCGGCACCATCAGTCAGGGGTGTGCTATTTCCCGCGGTCATGGTTCCATTATTACTTTTGTCAAAAACAGGTTTAAGCGTAGAAAGTTTGTCTAATGTCGTATCACTACGAATATTATTGTCCTCTTCCACTCCGTTGAAAGAAGCTACTAAATCATTAAACCAACCCTCATTATAAGCAGCTGCCGCCTTGTAATGGCTATCGAAAGATAATTGATCCTGTTTTTTGCGACTAATATTCCAAGTCTTTGCCATTAATTCTGTACTTTCACCCATAGATAGTCCAGTACGAGGCTCTGTAACACCTGGAAATTGTGGTTTAAAATGTTTTGGCCTTATCTTTAAAAATGACTTAATACGATCTACAGGTGTTCTGGCACGATGAATATCCATTAGAAGGTGACGATATTCCTCAGGATAAACAACTGGTGTATCACTAATACTATCTGTGCCACCTGCTATACCCGAATCAATTTGACCGAGTGAAATTTTATTTGCTATTAAAATTGCTGCCTCAAGGCTTGTACCGCATGCACGCTGTAAATCGAATGCCGGAGTTCTCATTGATAGTCCACATTCGATAACACTCTCTCTCGCAAGGTTCCAATCATTTGAATGCTTTATAAGGGCACCTAAAGCAACTTCTCCAAGAGCTTCATTTCTAAGATCAAACTTTTCCACTAAACCTTTAAGTGCGGCAGTCATTAGGTCTTTATTTGTACATTTTTTGTAAGCAGTATGGGACCTACAAAAAGGAGTTCGTACGCCACCTATTACTGCGACTCGTCTGGATTTCTGATTGTGCAGCATTTTTTCTCCCTAATGATTTATCATTGATATATTTAAATTTTACAGCACCAAATAATTACATCATAAGTTAACATATACTAATGCATCGAACTAATCTCGAAGAATATAAAATTCAAATAAAAAAACTGTTTGGTATTGGCGGACCATTGATAGTAAATAATCTATCAATAGCTGGAATAGCGTTCGCAGACGCTGTTATGGCTGGAAGTATTGGAGCTAGAGAGTTAGCTGCAGTGGCTGTGGGAAGTAGCTTTTGGTTTATCGGTTTTTTATTCTGCCTTGGCATACTTATGGCATTGTCACCTATTATTGCAAGGCATTTCGGCGCGGGAAATTATTCACTCATTGGCCGGTATATGAGACAGGGCGTCTACTTGGGTATTTTTTTAAGTATACCAATATTACTTATAGGGCAATTTGCCACTGCCCCATTATTAGAAAGTTTTGGTATTAATCCAGAATTTCGCGAAATGACTGTTGGCTACGTTAATGCAGTAACATTTGGAGCGCCTGCTATCTTTATTTTTTTAGCGCTTAGATTTATGACAGAGGGTATTGGGTATCTAAGACCAATAATATTTACTTCAATATTTTCATTGATCTGTAATGTTTTTCTAAATTATGTACTTATGTTTGGTCATTTTGGGTTTCCAGCCCTCGGAGCCGTTGGTTGCGGCTATGCAAGCGCTATTACAATGTGGATTATTATGTTTTTTCTTATTTATTTTGTATTGAGAAGTAAACATTATGAATCTTTCAATCTTTTTTCACGAGCGGCACCACTTAGATTTGATGTGTTTAAAGAAATCATTTTTCTTGGTATACCAATTGCAATTACCATAACAGCTGAAGCCGGTCTTTTTTCTGCTATTACAATTCTTATGGGAACTCGCGGAACAGATATTGCTGCAGCGCATCAAATAGCCATTAATTTTGCATCCACAACCTTTATGATCCCGCTTTCTCTTAGCGGGGCAACAACTGTTTTAGTAGGTCAGCTCATTGGAGCAGGTAAATTGCGTGAGGCCAAACAAAGTGGTTGGCTTGGAATATTTTTCTGTACGAGTTTTATGATTATTTCAGCAATATTTTTGCTTCTTTTTAGAGGCCCTATTGTTAGCCTTTATACACAAGATGTTAATGTCATGGATATCGCAACTAGCTTACTTCTAATAGCGGCTATATTTCAAATTGCTGATGGTATTCAAATTGGAGCTGCTGGAGCATTGCGTGGTTATAAAGATACAGCGTTACCAATGATTATAAATCTCTTTGCTTTTTGGGTTGTGGGTTTCCCATTAGCGTATTTAGCAGCAATAACTTACCAAGCCCCGCCAATTTATATATGGTCAGCACTAGTTTTAGCTTTAACAATAGGTGCCGCTTTACTTACTTGGCGTTATCTTAAAGTATCATCAAAGACTGAAAATTATAAGAACTAAATTTGATGAGTTAGGTAGTTTTTTATTCTTCATTAGCTTTATCATGTAGTTTTTTCAAAACTGGCTTAGTAAATTTATACAGAAACATAATGATGTAGGTAAGCAAGAGAGGGAGTACAATTAACACAAATAGAGATCCAATAGCTTCACCTATTCCACCAAAAGGTTCCGCTTTAACTATTATCGTTAGCTCTTTTAATCTTCCACTAAAGAACGCAAGAATAAAAAATATCGAAGTAAGTAATGAATTAACAAACTTGAATTTATTGGAAAACCAAACTTCATCATACATAAACACTAAAGCGTAGATGACAATGGAGAGCAAAAATAAAGGAAACCAATACTGAATTTCTGAATTATGCACATATAGATATTTGCTAAAGAACTCATTCATCCGAAGAGTATAGTGCCTCACCTTCACCAATATCAAAAAATTTTATTGTCTGAAGAAATATCGGAGTCCAATTAACACTCAATATCCTTTAGAGGA
>TARA_B100001057_G_scaffold294394_1_pt1 | contig 14314 bp, 15 predicted proteins | sample TARA_B100001057 | Tara Oceans TARA_B100001057 (sample SAMEA2621839) | marine metagenome | biome: marine biome (ENVO:00000447); feature: surface water layer (ENVO:00002042); material: "saline water (ENVO:00002010), including plankton (ENVO:xxxxxxxx)" | depth 5 m
ACATCATCGCCCTCCGGAATGACGACAACGAGCAAGAGCAGACGAAGGAGCAATTGCGACCGGTGACCGCAGGGGGCAGTGTCAAGACAGGCTCTTTGGTGCGCATTGCCGGGGGGGCGTTCTACCACGTGTTGACAGTGACCAAGCTCCTTGCTAATGGTGAATATTCGTTCAAACGCAAAATCGACGACAAGAAGATCAAGACACTGCACCGACGGGACGAGGTGCGTTTGGTGCACGGGATCACGCGGGACATGGTGAAGGACTTCCTGATGCGGCAGAAGGTGTACCAGCTGAGCCGGCGGCCCAAGCGGACGAAGCGGAATGCCCGCGCGTTCGTTCCCAACGGTCGACGAAGTGTGATCCAGATCGACCTGATTGGGCCCATGACGAAGGAGGGGGTGTGTGACAAACGGCACGCGTTGGTGGCGATCGACGTGTTCACGCGGAAGGCCTTCACGCGTGCGCTCAAAAGCACCAGCGCGGGGCCGGCTGGCAAGGCGTTCGTCGACGTGTTGGAGGAGATGAAAAAGGGGAATGCGTTCGAGGATGTGAAACGCAACAAGGCCAAGAAGCGGGTGGTGATCGTGTCTTATGACGGGGGTTCCGAGTTCAAAGCCGGGTTCTGGGCGAAGGTAAATGAGTGGGTCCAGAAGCAGTCCGACGTTGGCATCCAGGTGAAGCAGGTGATCGGGATCCCTGGCGTCCCGACCTCGCAAGCCTATGTTGAGCGAACGAACCAGTCGATCAAAGGGCTGCTGTACAAGATGCTGCACACACACAAACGCAAGTGCTTCAGCAGCTTTCTGGGGCGGGCCACCCAGGTCTACAACGACACGGTGCACGCCACGATCAAGATGACGCCGAACCAGGCCGAGGGGGAAGATCGGGAGACGGTGCGGCGGAACATCCACAAGACCCTGCGGAGGAAACACCAGGCAACGTCGGCGCAAATGAAGCGGGATGAGTTGCAGGTGGGCGACTACGTGCGGATTCTGCAACGGAAAAGTGCGATTGACCATCGATACTACAGCAACTGGCGTGAACCGATATTCCGCGTGGCCAAAGTGGTCGTGCCCCGGTCCATGAACGACGTCCTCCGATATGAGCTTGAAGCCTCGAACGCCAAGGATGCGCGACTGATTCAGGGGGCGACAGAGGAAAACTTCCGGTACAAGCGGAACATGCTACTGCACGTGCCCTCCAACGAGGCCGTCGAACCACCTGCAGACATGAGCACGTTCAAGAAGTGGTGTAAAGCCTGCAACGACGATTGCTTGGACTATGATGCGTTCGTGCAAGCAGCAAAGAAGCAGAAGCAAGAGGAGCAAAAGAAGAAGACCAAGGAGGACGAGAAGAAGGCCAAAAAGAAGAAGCGGGAGCAGAAGAAGCTTGGGGCAACAAAGGGGTTCCAAGAGGCATCCAAGAGTGTGACCGTCCCGGGTGACGTGACCAGGAAGAGCTCTCGAGTAGCCACACGTAAGAAGAAGCAGGGAAAAAAGAGTTGACGCAAAAAACGCGCGCGTTCTGTCGCCGTCAATTTTTCTCTGTGGCATTGGTTGATCATGTTGACGCCCGACCCGTTCGAGTGCGACGACGACGACATGCTCCTTGAGCGGTACTTTGACCAGGAGGAGAAGGCGAACCCCGAGGAACCTTCGCCCGTTGGCCGTCCTCCCATGTTGAGGGAGCCCAGCATGTACTGGCCCAACGCCAACGCCAACCTGGACGAGGCGCTGCTGACCGCATCCAACCTGGCGTTCGTCCGCTTCTTCAGTGCGGTGGAGACGGCCCGCCTGCGCCAGAAGGAGGTGGTCCCGCTCGACGACCCGACGGTGTACCAGGTCGGGAGGTTCGAGTTCCACTGGACAGTGTTCGTGTACGGGCTCCGTGTCAAAGGGCGACGGAACCGAACGTATTGGAACAAACGCGGACTGCTCGTGCCGTTCGAGCAGATCCGGCGCATTTTCGCCAAGCAGGGCATATACGTGGTGATGACGTACGAGTCCTCGCCCGTCGTCCGCGTCTTCGACAGAAGGGACATCCAGGACAACCCCGACTTCAGCATCGAGGTGATCAACGGCCGCTCGATGTACGTGTACAAGAAGACCGACGGGCGCAACTTCTACAACGTGGTGCCGTTCTGAGTTGAAATAAAGAAAATTGATTATGCAAGGTTGGGTTTTATTGTGCACTCTTCACTGTCGGGACCAGCACCACAGCGTCCCCGTACTGGGGCATGATGATGTTTGTTTCCGGTAAGTGTGTAAGGTAGCGTTCAAGCAAGTGACTGCATCGCGTGAACATGTACTTACTCACTTTTAGCTCGAACTCGTACGTCACCGAGAGCTCGTCCCGGATCATGCGGGAGAAGTTGCCAACTGTCATGCCACCATAAATCGGAACGTGCCCCAAGACGTGGCCTGATTCGTCGTGGATGGGAACTTGCGTGAGTTCATCATGTGTCCAGTCCATGTGGTACACAGCAGCCACTTCAGGGCCGACCAATCTTTGGAAAAGAGAGTTGACAGCATTCAGGTCACGGTTAGGTTCGGTTGTCATGTGCTGCGTGATGCCATATTCGCGTCTGATTTGGCTCGCGAGGGCATGAAGCCGAGAAGAGGGCATGCCGTCCGACATTGATCCAGGGGGGAAGGGGGCTCTGCCAGACTCCTTATGTATCCCAGAGTTGACCTCGCGGCAATCCGGCGATCGTGATCCAAACCAATTTGGATCAAACCTCGCGGCAATCCGGCGATCATGATCCAAATGGGTAAGCTCGAGCTCGACTTGCAGTGTCTTGCAATTCCTTTTTTTATGTGGTCTGGGTAAGGGATGGACCAGCTCTTGCGGGCAGCAGAGATCGCAGAAAATGAGCTGAGCGATGAGGCCAGCAGCTTGGGTTCTGTCCCGTCCGAAACGTCGACCGCGATCGAGGTCCGGCAGGAAGGTCAAGGTCGTCCCGAAGGTCGTTCCGAAGGTCGTCCCGAAGGTCGTCCCGAAGGTCGTCCCGAAAGAGAACCAGAGCCGCCGAAGAACCCGATGTTTTCATTTGGCGAGAAGCTCGGGGTCAATGACATGGACGCCGCAGACCACGACAAGCAAGCCAAGCGAGAGGGCGACTCCGGCTCCGAGTCTGGCAGCTCGTTGTCGTCCAAGCGCACGTTCGAAGACCTTCGGGAGAACAGCTCGGACAGCGACGACGATGACCGCCCGAACAAGCGGCACCTGAACCAGGAGTTCATGAGCAACATGCATGACGCCAAGGACCACGAGCAGTTCCGGGCCAACAAGATGGCGCAGGAGAACCACCACTACCGGTATGCCGAGCTTTCATCGGAGGAGATTAACGTGATGAAGCTGGACCTGCTGTACAAGATATCGGTGCTGAACGACGCGGGGTTCCAATCGCCCAAGACATTCACGATCGAGGACTCTTTAGTGGCTCTCGAGGCCGAGCATGGACGATTGACCAACCTTGAGGACTTGCAGTATGGAATGCAGATGATGCGGTATGTTCTGACCAACGGAGTGAGCCTGCTCGAGTCGGTCAACGAGAACTTCCGTTTGTCGCCATTGAGGCTCAAAGGATGGTCGGTCGCGGTGCACCGGGACGTGAGCAAATACAACCCGATCCTGCTGGAGCTGTACCAGCAGCACGCGTACGCCGTCCGTCTGTCGCCGTTGACCAAATTGTGCATTGCCCTCTGCTTCTCGGCCGCTTCGACCCATTTGGCCAACTCGTTGCGTTCGAACGAGGATGATCGGGGGGACAACAACATGTTTTCTTCGGTGATGAACATCTTTGGGGCCGGTAAGACTCCGGGCAAGGATCGTGCCCCTGTGCGCGCCCCTGGAGCCCCTTCGAATCCGGTGCGACCCCCAGATACACCGGGACCCAAACAGCCGGTGATGCAGGGACCTCCTGCGATTTAGCTAAACACACTGTTGATGCCGGCACCGGGCATGGCTGCGTTGCTGAGCATAGTTGCCAAGGCAGGAGTGGTGGATCCTTCGACGGGCATAGACATCCCCCGGGGAACCATTTCCACGTTCGCGGTCGCGGGCTTCTTCATCATCATGGTGTATGCCATGTATCCCATTGCGGCAATCACGACGGCCAATACGACCATTTGCATCTTGGACAATTTGGGCATTTCCATCAACGCAGCACCCGGCACTGATTCGACGTTGCTCTTGTCCAAGTTCATGCCCATGCCGACCCCGCATCCACGGCCGACATATCCGGCAGACTCGAATTGTTTGATTCCGTCGCCAGGTGCAGTACTGATCCAGTTCGGCAATTGGAAGGTTGACAGCCCATCCGTTTGGGAAGTGTCAGACGACTGCTGTTGGGAGAGTTGATATTGTTGCCCGGGCTTAAGATCAACGAGCTCCATCTGGGGACCGTTTCCGTAACCCATTTCGATTTACCACTATTCAAACGAAAAAAAAATCATGCCTGTTCGGAGTTCTGCGATTTTGGAAAGTGTGTGTTGCAGACGCGGGGTGGCGGGTTGATGCACCTTGGGTTCAGACCGATTCGAGGCAATCGTCGTTTCCAAAACATTTGTTGTCATGCACACATTTTATTACCAAATGACGTTGTCGGGCGAGGCGAGGGGTATGTTAAAGGGAACCAGATTGTAGAAGATCTCGACCGCGCTCGGATGCTTGTTGCCCTTGCCCTGTCCACCCCACACGATCATGACCTTGCCCTGGTGTGCAAATCGGACCGCACACCAAGCCCTCTCGTGGCGCAAGTTACAGACGGTATGGAACAGGAATCGGTGTCCGGGATACTGCGCTTTGTTGACCGTGCGGATGGGGAAGATGCCAGTCGATGTGACCTGTGTGTTGCCGTGTGGATAGCATAGCAGATACTCGCGGAGTGCGAAGGCGTACACAGCGCCTGACTTACGGCCACTCGGAAGCTTGCCTCCAACAACGTAAAGCGTGCCGGAGAAGGGTTCATAAGCCAGAGTGGTTGCGTGCGGAATCAGATGCCGCCGGACACTGTGGGCTAAAGGTAGTGCGGTGACCTTGCCACTGAACCCCTTTCTGGGACAGTACGACTTGAAACACAACATGTCGTAGTTACCGTAGACGACGCCTTGAAGCTCCTGGACGTAGACGGCTGACTCGTACAGACAACCCGGGGTCACTGCTTGCGACCACTGTGTGTTCTTGTCCACTTCGTACAGCTCGTTGAACAGTGAAAGCTCAGTGTACTCGCCTCCTTGGCCACTGTCTATGAACTCTGCCATCTGATCGTATGGAATGAAGTCGTGCTGGTCGTGTCCGCAAGGGGAGACAATCAGCAGACCCTTGCAGAGACCAAGTGTTTGTCGGTCGGGAAACTCGGCAGGCAGCATCAATGGACGGATGACGTGCATGGCGTGCGTGTGCGCCTTGAGCTTCTGACTACGCGGGCTTGCATTGTTGAATGTGTCCCAGCAAAGGCTGTATCTGGAGTTGCACGAGCGCAACAGCACCCTGCACGTTTCGCCAGCACCGTTCTGTGTGAAAAGTCCGGTGAAGAAGAGGACGCCTCGATCAGGCCCCATTCCGCCCGTGAACCGCATCGAGAGCAGGTCCAGCTGCAGGCCGTCGGTGCCGCACACGACCTGGCCCTGATTGCCGAGGATCTGCCGCATTGCGCCCTGTGACCACGGCCGAAGATCTCTGCATACCGACTGCAGATTGGCGACGTCCAGCAGGGAGAGGTGCTTCACGATCATGCTTGCTTCGTCCGGCCTTGTGCGCAGGAAGTGGACGAGGTTGAAAGTGGCCATCTCAAAAGCCGGGCGGTGCAGTGATCTGTCTGTCCACTTCCGAAATGCCCACTTTGATGCGTTCCAAGACTTTAAATGCATGCAGGGTCCGCCAAAATTCGTCCCGCATCGGCAATCGGCTCACGCTTTTCAAAGTAAACCATTTTATTTCACTCTTCTCAAGATACGATTTGCGCACGCGGCCGTTCACTTGGAAAGCCTCCGGGACCGCCGCCTTGAGCTTGGCGTACGACTGCGAGTCACTGTTGAGCCAGGGTCGTCGCGCCGTACACAGCCGCTCGTTGAATATGGACTCGACGTCAAAGTACGGGAACTGCACACAGTACAGGTGATATGGCACCTTCTTGCCGTAGTGCGACTTGACCACCAGCCACACGTTCCGTCTGATGTAGTCCACCAGGTCCGGCAGCGGCACGTCCATCAGACTCTTGAAGGTCTCCTCCTGCAGCTCCTGCGCGGCGCACTCAATACTGCTTTTGCCTCTGCCCATCAGCCCGCCCCCAAAGTCGGCGTACAGTCCCCCGCTCCGGAACCCGGGTCGATGGGCCTCACGTCCGAGTAGCAGGTACAGGTTGCCGTTGTGCATTGTGAACGGCAGCACACCCGCAGCGGCCGGGATGTCGTCCGGGATCACCGCGTCGGCGTGTCGTCGGGACACCCAATTCTTGAAAGTCTCCTCGCGCTGCGGTAGGTTGCAAAAGATCTGCTCCATCGCTCAAGTGTAGGCCTAACATTTTTTTTCGGGCCCCTCCGCGTCAGTGCTCCGCTTCCGCTTCTTCGACTCGACCTTGTTCGTCTTCGACTCGACCTTCTTCGGCACCAGAGACCTCGTGTGGATGTACTTCATCAGGTCGTTCAGGTTCTCCTCGATGCTTTTCCGTGCAGAGGTGACCACGTTCACGTTCACGTCCGGGTTGCCTCGGATCATGTCCCGGGTCGATTCCCGAAGCGCGATCGTTCCAAGCTCCTTGTTGTGGCTGGCAACCACGTGCGCCAGTGACATGTTGGACTCGGTATCCTCCCGCAGTCGAGCATGCACCTCGGCCACCTTGTCCAGGTGCTTGCCCGCAATGTTGAGCTTCTGACGCGCCGGCTCGAACTGTCCGCAGTTCTCGTACAGGCACAGGAACGAGGTTTCCAGATCCGATACCTCATACAGGAAGCTGTGTGGTTTGGCACGCGCGACCTCTTTTCGCTCCTTCTGCATTGCCTGGTATTCGGTCACCAGGATGTCCTTTGTCATACCGGCGACCCCGCCAAGAAACGCACCCCATACGAGCCCGTTCATGCTGATTCATCCGAAGAAGCACAAAATACTATGCCGGCATGAAACGCAGCGACGGTGCGGGCAGAAGGTCAAACGTCGGCCGACTCCCCACTTTGAAACTGCCCTGGTTCTGCAGCTGTATCGGGACGTACGTGCCAGCCGTTTGCGGGATCTTTGAAATGCTTGCAAGTTTCTCGGCCTTCATGCCTCCCAATTTGTCACTCCAGTATTTGGCGTCAAGCTTTGCATGGATAGTTGACCCCGTCTTCACAAGCTGTACCCCAGGAACCGTCACTTCGAATTTGCCTGTCACCAATAAACGTGCGTCAATCTTATGTGTATTAGGGTTTAAAAATTTTGGTCCGTACATTTTCACTTCTTTCAGCTGTCCATCTGGAGCGGCCTTGAGACTGTCAACGCTGAGTCCATCGCCAGTTTTTCTTGATCCATCAGACAACACTGCAGTCATGTCTGGGGACTTCCAATTGGAGACATCGATGCTGCCGTCAGGGTTCAATGTCGGGGGCAACCGCAACCCCAAGCTTGGACCCAAAGAAAATGTCACTGTTTTCACCCTGCGGCGGTCGACGTGAATGTTGTCTCTGAAGTCCCTGTGAGTCGCGGTTATGACGTCCGACGTGTAGTTTACTTGAGTTTTCGAGATCGCGTCCAGTAAGGTCGCGTTGTACTTGGGAATGGTGTACTGCGAAACGGTCAACTTGTTCAACAGGGCAAGCATTCCCGAATCAATCTTGAGTAGTTGATAGTCGTTCGCACCGAGGCCACTCGTCTCCAAGGCCGAAGTGGCACTCTCCTTGTCGACAGTGACCGTGGCCTGCTTACTCTTGAAGTCCATAGCAATGCTTGTGGCCTTGTCTGCCTTGAACTTCAGGTTGTTCGCGCCAGAAAACTTCACGTCCGTGTTGTTGACGTTCTTGTACGTCTTCGTCACCGTCGGGGCATCTGTAACGAGGCCGCCCTTCTTGAACGTGCCGAAGTTCGTGTCGTCCTTCATGGCCAATCCCGTGCACGTCCATCCACCCGGCGCCCAGTCCAAGACGATATCATCGCCGATCGGTGACTTGAACTTCGGGTTCGACTTGACCATTTGTGTTCTTACTTGTTGAGGCAATGTGTACGTAATTTGTGTCTTCGGCTCTTTGACGTATACCACACTCGAATCACCCGTGTTCAGACTCATGGACTCTGTCAGAACACCACCTTCGTCGCCATTGAAGTACGAACAGGTAGCCTCCAACACATTGCATTTGACTTCACTGATCGCGATCGTGATCATGAAGAAGTGTCCACTTGCCTTTGCTTTGGTGATCCAGGTCCCCAAGATCTTGGTGTCTTCAAAGAAATAGCATTTCACCTCCTGGTCCTTTTTGTAATACGTGCCGGTCTGGTCTTTGCAGCCATCCAGGCCCTGAGTGTCGATCCTAAAGTACTTTTTGCAGTTACTGGCACATTGATCTTCCCAGTGGTACTTGCACACGCCAAGGTCCGGTACCGGACTGACACTCGGCCCCTGTGCCGGAATGTCTGCTGGACCAAGAGGATTCGGGGCAGGCTCGGGTCCCGGCTTCGGGGCAGGCTTCGGATCCGGATCCACAGAGGGCTTTCTGTGTTTGATCACGCGGTAAACGGCCACCCCGATCCCGACCAACAGGATCAACAGTAGAGCGTTACGCATCATTTGCATTAGGCATCGAAAAAAGTTCAAGGGTTGCTAGACACATGGCGACGCGAATATCACGTACGTCATCAGTAGCAGGTATGACATGTTGTGGACAGAGCACGCCACGTTCATGCTCTGGCTGTTGATCTCGTGTCCAGACAGTCGAATCAACGGGAAGTACAGCCACCCAAGATACTTCTCCGAAAAGGCACTCGTAGTCTTGGCATCCGACAGCCCGCCCATCTCTTGTGATATCTTGGTCAGCGGACAGTTCTTGCTGATCGTCCACACGTACGGCACGATGCCAAACAGCAGCAGCACCACCGTCGCTGGAACGCGGACGTTCTGCCCCGCAAGATGCGCAATGAGCACAAGCAAAGGGGACAGCATCAGGAGGATGTGCACCGCATCGATCAGATGGTGCTTGCGCATTTGAAAGGGGAGCATACAAAAAAGAACAACGCTCGTCGAACCAACAACGCACACGAAAATTTGTTGGGGGTTCATCAAAAGCCATGTTCAGGATTCTCAGCGCGCTCAAACAGATCGAACCGCGCGACCTCCTTGCCCTGGTGCTCATATTCACGACGGGCGCCAACATGATCAAGGGTGCCTGCAGAAACCGAAACAGCAGTGCGTTCCTGCGACCGGTCTGCAATGCAACGTCCCCTGTTCTGGACTTCTGGTTGGACGCGTCCGACCTCAAGTATGTCATTGGGGCCGTGCTTCTGACCTACACCCTTTCGATGGTGTATGACAACATCCGACCCGCGATCCGTGTGTTCTGATACCTCCAACACGCCTGAATATATTATGTGGGCCAGTGACCAAAATGCTTGGTTTCCTCAGCCGCGTCACTCCCACCCAGTTGTTCATCTTCGTGGTCATAGTGTCGGTCGCCCTTGGCATGCTTAGTCAGGCGTGCGATGATGACCCCGAGAATCGACCCGAGCTGATCAAGATCCCATGTGACGTGACCAAGAAGGTCGTGATCCAAGTCATCGATTCCAAGTACACCTCCTTCGCACTCGGCATCGCCCTCCTCGTCTACGCCGCCGTCTACTTGTCACAGTAAACCTTCTGAACCAAGCAAATGAAAGATCGCCTTCGTGGTAGGTCGTGGCCGTATTTGGTGCCTCCTCCCCTTTGTTTTCAGATCCTTGAAAAGCCTATAAAATTGATTGACTTTGAAATCTTCTAAACTGGGGAGGATATCCTTTTTGGGTTGCAAATTTTTGATCTGGAAACTTTTCTCCTTATAGATGTCCACGCCCAATAAAAGGAAAAACTGCCTTTGCGCCGTGGTCATGTCTTTTACATTTGCAGCTTCTAGTGGATCAGTGCCGCCGAACTCCTCCTCATTGGGACTCACCATCACAATGGCAGTAGGGTGAAGTTTTTCCCAATCTTTTACCTTTTTCATGTGATCTTCCCGTGATATGTTTGCTTCTTCGATTTGCTTTGCTTGCTCGATGCCCAATCGGGGGTTCCATCTCTCTACAACATCTTTGATGCGACCGGATTCATATTCTTTTATGAAATGATCAATGAACTCTTTGTGCATACTGTACATATCCTGTGCTGCTTCCTTGTCTTCTTCCGTCAATTGAATCGAACCAAGGGCCAAAATGTTAACATTGTTGTCTCCATATTTGAAATACTTTCTGAGATCTTCAGTAATAAAAACGCTTACGAAATCTGGACTTGATTTTTCTGTCAAAGCCTTAACGAAACGAACGAATTTCTCGGCTCGTTCTTCATTGGGTTTCGTTGGGGCGTCGATTACATTTAAAGTTTTCTGAGTCTGCTGCAATTCATTTCCTTCATTGGCGACATCCAATTGTTTTTTATACTTTTTTTTGATTTCTTGCACTCTCTTGGAGAAAGTTATCATTTTTGAAGCATTTTCACTCCAATCGATGTCAGGGCGTTTGAATTGAGTGCGCTTGAGTTCAGTTTCGATGCGTTCTGCCATGTTCTCGACTTTTTTCCAATCATCAAATTTATCGATGATTGTCGACAATTCGTTCCTTTGCAGAGCACCTTCTAGTGAATTGAGCGAGACAAATGGCTTTTCAAGTAAAAAACGCTGGATGAGTTTGTTGTCGCCAATTTCAGTCTTCCTTTTTGCTTCTTTCCTAGGCACTTTACTTTGAGTCTTGGCTCGTGTTCTTTTGTTTTGGTGCGAAACTTTAGGTCTTGTGATTCGTGAGGCTCCTGGGGCTTTTGGGCCTCCTGGGGCTACTGGGTCTCCTGAGGCTCCTGGCGGAGGCGGTGGCGGAGGCGGTGGCGGAGGGGGCGGCGGAGGCGGGACTCCTGGCGGAGGCGGCGGCGGCGGAGGCAGTGTCTCATCTGGCGTTGCCTCACTTTGGTCATATTCCTCGTCACTCTCATTGGTCGGCTCACTTGGGTCATCTGGCAAGGTATTTGCCTCACTTTGGTCATCTTCCTCGTCAATCCCACTGGTCGGCTCACTAGGGTCATCTGGCGAGGTATTTGTCTTCCTTGGGTCATCTGGCGAGGTGTTTGCCTCACTTTGGTCATCGTCATTGTCACTCTCACTGGTCGGCTTAATTCGGACATCTGCTGCCGGATCTTTCTGTTCTTGATCTGCTTCCAGTGCCTTCTGTTCCTCCAGTGCCTTCCCTTTTGCCTCCGCTGCTTCCTTCCGTGCCTTCGCCAGTGCCTCAGTCTGTTCCTGTGCGTCTTTTCTCGCTGCCTCTGCCTCCAGTGCCTTCGATTCTGCCTCCAGTGCCTTCGATTCTGCCTCCAGTGCTGTGTGCCGTGCCTTCGCTTCTGCTGCATTCAGTTCCTTCGCTAGTGCCTTCGATTCTGTTTCACTCTGTGCCTTCGCTTCTGCCTCCTGCGCCTTCGCTTCTGCCTCCTGCGCCTTCGCTTCTGCCTCCTGTGCCTTCGCTTCTGCCTCCTGCGCCTTCGCTTCTGCCTCCTGTGCCTTCGCTTCTGCCTCCAGTGCCTTCGCCTCTGCCTCCAGTGCCTTCGCTTCCACCCTTTTCGCCTCTGCCTCCGCCTCTTTTGTCGCTGCCCCTGCCTTTTCACTCAGTGTCTGTGCCGCATCGACCTTGTTCTTCAAGACGGCGATCTCTTCTGTCAAGCGTGTGATCTCCGAGTCGTTGCTCCCCATTCTGAGGAGTCTCTCTATTTTCTTCTGGTTACCGAGAACGATCCGTTCGAGATCGATCGCCTTCCCAATCCCAAAGTCCATATCGGCCTCCATTTGTCATAAGTTGACTAAAAAAAGGCGCGGACTAAAGGTTGGCCATGGATGCCAAACGGTCGGTCCGGCTCGAGAAGAAGCGGGAGGAGAGCCTGGCCTCAGAGGTGGCGGCACTGCAGAAACGAATAGACACGCTCGAGCAGACCGTCAGCCACTTGCAGACCAACAGAGACCACGAGGCAGGAGACTACCGCAAGAACAGAAACGAACTCCTGAGTCACTTCACCACGAGTCGAGGCGGTCCCGAGTGTGTAGTCTGCTGCACGAAGAAGGCGGCCCCCGTCCTTCCGTGCACCCACATGGCGGCCTGCATATCCTGTGCGGTGACCTTGCAGGCATGCCCCATATGCCGCACAAAAATAGAAGAAGTGGTGATCCGGAAGGCACCCGCTTTCAAAGCACCGATCTATTTTTTGGATCACCATGTATAGGGATGGATCAAGACCAAGATCTGCTCACAGAACTGAGGATTCTCGGAAGCATTTGCCCGCAAGATCGAATATCCACCAACCACAATGTAAAGCCGGCCGTACGAATACAAAAACCACACGTCTTCAGATCACTCTGTCGTTTTCTCGCAAGCGAGTCTCGTGCCGGAACTGTCGCGTATGTGCAGTCGCTTCTCCAGCGCGTCATCGATCGGCACGCACACGCACGCGAATCGCAAGACGGGACCATGGCAGAACGTATACGCGTCGAAACTGCAAAGGCCATTGACGGAATCAGAAAACTTCAACACACATATCAAGACGACGCGCAGTTTCAGGCATCGATCGATGTCAGCGTCGAATCTGTGTGTATTGACATTGGTCTCACTCATGACTGATATCTCTTTTGCTTCTTCTGCTTCTTCTGCTTCTCCTGCTTGAATACGTTGTTCTGCAGCCAAACCTCCATGGGGGTGTGAATCGCTTCTCCTGGCTCACAAGGAACAAAGGCGCCGGCATACAGCGTGTTTTCCCCTGGCTTTGGGCCTCGAACAACGATTTCCCGCCCGTCCTTGCAGACAAAGGTCGCACCAGCAGGTACATGTTGCCAGTGCGATGGGCGACAAAAAGGGCCACGACAGGGGTGGTTGGCCTGCGGGTTTGTATATTCGTAAGAGACAGTGATCTCGGTCTCAGGAAGAAGTTGATACCACTTTTGAACAAAGCCTCTCTTCTTTGGATCTTTCTCGGTTCCGTGTCCCCAGTTCACAGATTTGTGCGTGCAGCAGGTGGAACAGGCCGTGTTCACGTTCATCATCAGTCCACAAAGACCAAAGTGGACTTTGCGTCCTTGATGGATGCCCTGACCATCAACATCGACTTGGCTAGGTGTACAAAGTCCTTGGCATTCCATTTGACCACCTGTGGCGGAGATCGGTCTGGTCCATTCAGGAACCAGGATCCGCCCGTCGTGTCCTCGCAACACGTGTCCGATGTCAGTGTACTGCAGATTCACCAATCCCTGGCCAAACTCAACGCGAATGATCTTGAAGAGTCGCTTCCGCTCTGCTTCCCGCGCCTTGTTCAGCAGCGCGATCACCTGCCTTGAAACTCTTTTCTCTCGCTCATACTGTTGGCTTCCCTTGCGGTAGTAGCGGTCGTTGGGTCCCCGCCACGTAAACACTCTCTTCTTGACGAAATCGTCGTCCATTTCATGCAGAGTGTATCCTGTTCCGTCTTCTTTGAGTATGGGCTTTTGAAGTAAACGGACGGACAAAGGCGTGCTGTCGGGACATTGGGTGTTGATGTCCTGTCCCATAAAAACCTTGAGCCAAGCCGTCGCCTCCCACGTGGGTGATTTCATCTGCCCCCCCAACTTAGAAGACAGCAGATGGCGCTTCTTGAACATGTCTGCACAAAAGCCGCATTTGCGCAAAATCGGACCATTAGATTCCCACACAAAGCTGGGAGCGCACACAGGACACCATGGCAATCACATCCCACCCCCATTGTGCCGGGGGCGAATCTGCAGTTTTCCCGATATGGGTACTCACCTGGGCGACTATCTCCCACCCGCCCCCGTCTCTCTTTGCTTCGGCCAATTACAAGTACATTCACAAGTAACTCTGTGTTCACAGTGATCGTAAACCAACCCTCAGAATGTGGGAAGATCGGGGGGTCGTCGAGAATTTGAGAATTCGAGAATGCCGAAGCAGACAGAAGAGGACGAAGGGACCGGGGCGGAAGGCAAAGGTGAGTCGGTCCGGTGCACAAGAGAGGGAGCGGACAGAAGGGCGAGGAAGTTCGGTGTGAGAGAGGGGCGGGGCGCCGTCAGAAAGTTAGGCAAGAGGCGCATCTGGGTGCGGGGAGGAGATGGTTAGCGGGGGGGCAAGGCTAGAGGGGCGCGGG
>TARA_B100001057_G_scaffold150623_1_pt1 | contig 14312 bp, 16 predicted proteins | sample TARA_B100001057 | Tara Oceans TARA_B100001057 (sample SAMEA2621839) | marine metagenome | biome: marine biome (ENVO:00000447); feature: surface water layer (ENVO:00002042); material: "saline water (ENVO:00002010), including plankton (ENVO:xxxxxxxx)" | depth 5 m
GCAACAACCAAAACAATACTTATCAAATCAGGTGTAAACAATGGCCATGGTCCATCAGAAATTGTTAGAACACTACCATCAATATTGTTTTGTATTTCATATCCATCTTCATGAGCAGGTATTCTAATACTATTAACACTTTTTTCAATTGTAATTCCTAGCTTTGAAAAAACATTTAAAATTTGATCTAGTGATTTCAATTCAACACCATCTATTGTTATATCACTCTTTGTTAATGCAGCCAAACCAATCCAACTCCCAATTTCAATAATATCTGGTTGAATTTTATGATTACAACCGGAAAGTTTTTCAACCCCATTTATCTTTAACAAATTGGATCCTATTCCGCTGATATTTCCACCCATTTTATTTATCATCAAGCAAAGTTGTTGTATATAAGGTTCACATGCAGCATTGTAAATTATTGTTTCTCCTTTTGCAAGTGACGCCGTCATTATAATATTTGCTGTACCTGTTACTGAGGGTTGGTCAAGTAAAATGTAGTCTCCTTGCAAAGATTTACCACTAATATTATATCTGTATTTATTCTTATCGTATTTAAATTTAGCACCCAATTTAACCAGCCCTTCAAAATGAGTATCCAATTTTCTTCTACCAATTTTATCACCACCTGGTTTTGGAACAGATGCAAATCCAAATCTTGACAATAAAGGCCCAATAATCATTATAGATCCTCTCAAGCCTTTGGCTTTTTCCTCAAAATCAGACGTATTCATATAATCTAAACTAATATTAGATGCTTCAAAAGAATACTTATTATCACTGATTTTATTTACATAAACACCTAAGGATTCTAATAAATCCATCAACCTATTTACATCTATTATATTTGGAATGTTATCAATTATAACTTTATTCTCAGTAAGCAATACAGCACTAATAACTTGTAGTGCTTCATTTTTAGCACCTTGAGGTTTAATTTTTCCTGATAACTTTTTACCTCCTTTAACTTTAAAAGCTTCCATTATTTTCTTTTAAAGTTTCTGTATGGTTTTTTTCCTTTTTTGGGTGATTTCGAAAACTTTTTTGTTGAATGAGAAATTAAATATTTAGAGTCAGTCAAAGGTTTACTGTTTTTATCAATTTTAATTTTTCTATTTGAGAGTTCATGGATATGATTGAATATTACAGAATCATCAACAGAGTCTTTATTCCACATTAGAAAACATTTTTTCATATGATTTGCAATTACATAGATAAGCTCTGATTTCATTTCACCATCTTCCCAGCTAGCTGCTACATCAATCATTTTTTTAATATTATTACCATAGAAACGGTATTTAGGATGATTCTGAGGATAATTTAATTTTTCAGGTTTTTCCTCAAAAATTTCTTTAGATGGTTTAGAAAATGGAGAATCTACATCTAAATTAAAACCTGACATTATAAATAGCTGGTCCCATAATTTGTGTTGAAAATCGGGAACATCCCTAAGATGGGGATTTAAATTACCCATAACACCAATAATAGCTTTTGCCATATTATTTCTTTCTACTTTATCGGGACAACCTACTGCTTGGTCAACCATTTTTTGAATATGACGACCATACTCAGGAATAATCAAACCAGTTCTTTCAGTATTATATTCAAGAGAATCTATCAAAACTATTTATTAGATGTTAAAATTAAAGATTTTTTTACTACAAAGAAATAATTCCATCAATTTTAGACAACTCCATATATTTCTTTATTACCTCATCAGCACTGTTCATATGTTTTATCAGTGTTATACTTAAATATTTTTTATTGGATGATTCTTTAGTTGTCAAATTACATTTTTTTAAGTCAAAATTAGATAGAATTTCATTTCTCTTGTATATTTTATTTTTAATTATAAATTTAAAAATATAATCAGAGGGCCAAATCTGGTATTCTTCCAATTCTTTTTTCAATTTTTCGAAGTCTTTTTGGTATGATTGCATTGGATAACAAATATACTAACAAATTATAGTTATATTTTTGTAATGAATTATCATATAAACTAATGAATAGGGTTATAATAACTGGAGGGCCAGGCACTGGCAAAACATCTTTAATTAATGAATTAAAAAAAAATGGTTACAATTGCTCTGATGAAATTGTGCGTAAAATAACATTAAGTAAGAGAAAAGAAGGATTTAATCAATATTTTTTATCAAATCCATTAGAATTTAGTATTAACCTGTTTAATAAACGATTAGAGGAATATAAAAAACAATACAGCACTGAAAGTGTGATATATGACCGGGGTCCAATTGACGTTTTAGCTTATTTAGAGTTCAAATCAATTAAAATTCCAAAAGATTTATTATTGAAATCAAACATTATAAAATATAAATATTCATTCATACTTGATCCATGGAATGAAATCTATCAAAATGATGATATTCGATACGAAACATATGGAGAATGTAAAGAAATTCACCTGAATTTGAAAAAAAAATATAATGATTTTGGTATTAAATTGATAACTGTTCCACAAGAATCAGTGATTGAAAGGTATAAATTTGTAAAATCCATCATTGATTGATATGAAAAATATTTTCAAAATTTTATTTTTAGGCACGCCTGACTTTGCTTTAACCAGTTTGGAGTCTATTTATAAATCCAAACATCATTTATGTGGTGTTGTTACATCACCAGATAAAAAATATGGGAGAGGACAAAAATTAAATTTTAGTCCTGTCAAGGAATATTGTATAAAAAAAAATATAAAACTTATTCAACCAGATAATTTTCATGATAAACAATTTATTGAACTTATTAAAAGCTATAATGCAGATATTTTTATTGTCGTTGCTTTTAAAATTTTACCAAAAAAAATATGGAATATTCCCAAGATAGGAACAATAAATATTCACGCATCACTCTTACCAAATTTAAGAGGAGCCGCTCCGATAAATTGGGCGATAATTTATGGGCTTAATGAAACCGGACTGACAAGTTTTTTTCTTGACGATGGAGTTGATACAGGTGATATTATTACACAAATAAAGACAGAGATAAATGTTAGAGATAATTTTGATACTCTTTATAAAAAGTTGAAAAATCTCAGTGGAAATTTTATTTTAGAAACACTTGAAAATCTTGGAACAAGAAGGAAACAAAATCATAAAAAAACCTTACTCACAGCACCGAAACTAAATAAAACAAACACAAGGATTAATTGGTCAGATGAAGGTGAAAAAATTTACTTAAAAGTCAAAGGTCTTTCAAGTAGCCCTGGGGCATGGTCAGTAATTAAAGAAACTAATAAAAAAATAATCATTTATGATGTAATTTTTCACCACGGTTTTAATGAATTTAATAATGGAGAAATATTTATAATTAATAATAAATTAATGATTTCTGTTAAAAATGGAGCATTGGAAATAATTAGCTTAAAAGTTGAAGGAAAAAATAAAATTAATGGAATTGATTTTATAAATGCCAATCAAAATAACAAGATTAAACTGATTTAATTGAATAAAGGGAAAATTCTTATTTCAAATTTCACTCTGTTAAATGATGAACAATTCAATAAGTCTATTGTTTTGATTGTAAAAGATGATTCAGAGGCGACTTTAGGTTTTATTATAAATAAAAAAACACACTATTTATTATCAGATTTAAACGAAAGATCTAAAGGGGTTGATATACCTATTTATGACGGTGGTCCTGTAGGTATGGACACAATACATTTCATACATAAAAAAAATAATTTAATAAAAAAAAGTAAAAAAATTACAAATGATTTATATTGGGGAACTGATTTTAAATCTGTAACTCAACTTTTAAAAAAAAATAAAATAAATAAAAAAGATGTTAAATTTTTTTTAGGATTTTCAGGTTGGGGACAAAATCAATTGCACGATGAACTAAATGAAAATTCCTGGTTAATTTCATCAAATTTTATATCAAACGATATTTTGAATACATCAAGAAGTTTTTGGAAAAACATGATAAATAATTTTGGCGAATATTATAAAATATGGTCAAATTCACCTGACAATCCTAGCCTAAACTAATACTCTTATTTAATATTTTTAATATCTGTTTGGATTGATTGTTATTAAAAAATTTCTTTCTATAGCTTGAAATACTAAAAATACCCTGAATAACATTAGTGCCGAAAATCTCATCCGATTGAGCTAGGTCAAATATTGAAAAGTTTTTTTGATTTACAGTAAAAGAATTATTTTTTAAAATATTTATGAGATTTTTTCTAAGAACACCATTTAAGCACCCTGAGCTCAAATCTGGGGTAAATATCTCATCATTTTTAATAATAAATATATTTGAGTTAATGAACTCGACAACAACTTTGTTTTTATTTAGAAGAATACAGTTATCTAAATCATTTTCTTTGGCGTAAATTGATGCAACGACATTAATTATCTTATTATTTGTTTTTAAAGATGATATCAACTGATTATCCAAATGGTAGTCTTTAAATAAATCAACAACATAATCCCCTTTATTAATAAAATATTCTGGTTTAATAATTTTCTCGCATGTGATCATGAAAGAGGGATTATTTTGAATGGGCATATACTTGCCGTCGGAAAATCTAAAAATATTAATTCGTATTCTTGAGTGTCCTTGCTTCGTAATTAATTTATGTAATTTTAAAATATTATCCTCAAAAAAATCAGGTGTATATTCCTCTGGAATATCGATTCTAATGATTCTCATGGATGACATTAATCTAAAATAATGGTCCTCCCAAAAAAGAATTTTATCATTGACTACTTTTAAAGTCTCGAAAACAGAATCTCCATAAAGGAAGGCCCTATTATATTTTAATTGATCTGACTGGTTTGTAATTACTCCGTTAAAATTGATCATTTATAAGATTATGATGATCCTAGAACTTGTTTTAAATCAGCTATTTGACTTTCCCAAAGCATTTTAGACTCTTCTACTTCATCTTCATCGGAAAAATCAGTAATCATAAGTGAAACATCCTTTGTTAACTCATCCACGACTATTCTAATTTCAAAATAACTGTTATCTTCGTGCTCGAGCCACTTGAATTTAACAAACTGATTGTTTCTAGATGAAACTAATTCAGCTTTTTCCTCAACGCCATCCCAAAAAAATGAAAAAACTTTTCCTCTAGAATTAACATCATCAGCAAACCATTCGGACAGACTCGAAGCACTTGTGATATATTGATATAACATGTTTGGCGATGCTTGAATTGGGAATTCTAATTCGTATTTTATTTTATCAGACATTGTGAACAATATATATATTAAAATTGAACTTAAAAAGAAATATATTTTTTTTCTTTGAAGTTTGACCCTTGTTATTAAGTTTATATATTTGACGCTCATTTTGGCGAGGTAGCTCAGGTGGTTAGAGCGTCGGATTCATAACCCGGAGGTCGGGAGTTCAATTCTCCCCCTCGCTACATTTTTAGGAAGTTTTGAATAAATTTTTTTAATTCATACTCAATTTCTGATCCAGTTTCAAGATTTTTTAATTTAATACAATTTTTTTGACTTTCTGATTCACCATAGATTAGTGCAAAATTGAAATTATTTTTATTTGAGTAGGTGAACTGTTTTGAAAGCTTATTATTATCAGGATATATTGATACATTCCAGCCATTAGCTCTGAGCTGATTGATTTTTTCAAATATTTCAATTAAATATTTTTTTCCAAAATTTATTACCAAAATATCATTATTAAGAGATAGATCTTTTGGGAATAGATTTTTTTCATCAATAACATGATAAATTCTATCTAATCCAAAGGATATTCCTATTCCTGAGTTATCTTTTAAATTAAACGCTTCAGTTAAATTTTCATAACGACCTCCACCACCTAATGATCCAATTTCAGAATCTGATCCTAAGGATACTTCATAAATCAAACCTGTGTAATATTCTAATCCTCTGGCAAGAGAAAAATCAAATTCAATATTTATCAATTTTTTATCATTAGTTATCAATTTTGATAATGTTTCAATCTCATCTAATAGGTTATCATCATCGTGGTCAAGAAAGTTAGATTTTAAATTATTTAAATATGTTTTTGGTGACATTTTTTTGGAAATCATCTCAAATAATTCATCAATATCTCTCAAATCTTTAAATTTATTTTTTACCTCCTCTTTAGCCTTATCGATGCCAATTTTATCTATTTTATCGATAATTACTAAAAACTCATTAAAATCTTCAAATATTCCAATATGATTGGCAATTTTATTAAGGACTCTTCTATGATTTATCCTGATATTAACAGAATCCAACTTTAATTTCCTGAATACATATGAAAACAATTGAAGCATTTCATATTCAAGCATAATTGAATTTGACCCTATAACATCAGCATCACACTGCGTAAATTCTTGATATCTTCCTTTTTGAGGTCTGTCTGCCCTCCAAACATTCTGAATTTGAAATCTTTTGAATGGAAAAGAGATTTCACTTTGATGTTGTGAAACATATCTAGCTAAAGGAACAGTAAGATCAAATCTTAAACCCTTCTCAGATAATGAGGAGATAAAATCATTGTATTTTTCGTTATTAAAAGATTTTATATCTGCTTTTTTAACTTTTTCTCCTGAATTAATTATGTTAAAAATAAACTTATCTCCTTCACTACCATATTTTTGATATAGAGTGTTTCTTTTTTCAATTGAAGGTGTTTCTATTTCATTATATCCAAAACTCGTAAAAACTGATTTGATTGTATCGATAATATACCTTCTTCTCTTAAGAGTTAATGGGTTAAAATCTCTAGTTCCTTTTGGATTTGAAGGTGATTGTGACATTGATTAATCAAATATCACTCTTTTAGAAAAAATAAAAAAATAAAGGGATTATTTTTGTTCTTTAACTACCTCAAAAGATAGTTCAAAGTTGACTTCTCTGTGTAATCTGATTTTAGCACTGTAATTACCAGTCTTTTTAATATTTGATGAAAGTTGAATATATTTTTTCTCAATCTCCAATTTATTTTCTGCTAGTTCCTTAGAGATATCAGCAGAAGTAATTGATCCAAAAAGCTTGTTACCTTCGAGGGCTTTTGCAGCAATTTTCATATCTAATTTTTCTAACTTTTTAACAATCTTTTGAGCCTCATCAATAGCTTTCTTTTGCTTGTTTTGAGACTGCTTAATTTTTTCAGCAAGAACCTTTTTATTAGAATCAGTAGCTAGCATTGCAAGTCCATTAGGTATTAAAAAATTTCTTCCGTAACCATTTTTTACTTTGACTACATCATCCTTAAAACCTAAGTTTTCAACATCCTCTTTTAAAATTAGTTCCATGTAAATTATTTTAACAAATCAGATTGGTAAGGAAGAAGTGCTAAATGTCTAGCTCTTTTGATTGCAGTAGATACTTTTCTTTGGAACTTTAACGAAGTTCCCGTTAATCTTCTGGGAAGTATTTTTCCCTGCTCGTTAACAAACTTTAATAAAAAGTTAGGGTCTTTGTAGTCTATATACTTTATGCCCAATCTTTTAAACCTGCAATATTTCTTTTTATTTTTTGTAGAAATATCCAATGGCGTAAGGTACCTAATCTCTCCTTGCTTTGTATTTGATTGTAAACTGGACATTATTTAGTATTTAATCTTTTTCTTCTTTTTTCAGCCCAATCATTGGCATCTTTATCAAGTGAAACATTTAAATATCTCATGACCCTTTCATCCCTTTTAAGTTCGGTTTCATATAAATCAATGATATTATTTTCTGATTCACACTTAAAATCAATCAAGGCATAGAAGCCACTTAATTTTTTTTCTATTGAATAAGCTAACTTTTTTAAACCCCAGTTCTCAACATCTACTATTTTACAATCATTTTCTTTAAGAAATTTTTCATAATTTTTAATAGCATCATTTACCTGATTTTCAGATAATGCTGGATTTAATATAAAAACTGATTCGTAGTGACTCATAAATTTAGGTCGCAAAAATACTGTTTATCTTGTAACAAACAAAAAAAATGAAATTTAATTATATGGATCTACATCAATTAAAACTTTTACAGATCTAAATTCTGGATAATTACTAAACTTTGATAACAATTTTTTAATTAATTTCTTCTGATTAGTGATGTTAGATTTTAAATCTAGTTTTAATAATATATTAATTATATAAAAGTTGTTTATTCTAGATACAAGTGGATACTCAGGGCCCAAAACTTCAATATTTGTGATTTGATTAAATGAATTTGCTAACCATTGGGAGCTTATGAATAACTTCTCATTATTCTTGCTTTTTAAAATAATCTTTATTAGTCTAGAGAAAGGTGGATAATTAAATTCTTTTCGTTGAATTATTTGGTTTTTATAAAAGTTAATATCATCGTTTTCAATAATTCGTCTGTTAACATAATGATTTATATTTTTAGTTTGGATGATAACTTTTCCTCTACTCTCAGATCTACCTGCCCGACCGGATACTTGTCTAATAAGTTGAAAATATCTTTCGTGTGATCTGAAATCTGGATAATTCAATAAAAAATCAGATTCTATTACACAAACTAAAGAGACATTTTTAAAATCAAGTCCCTTAGTCACCATTTGTGTGCCAACTAAAATTTGAAATTCATTGTCCTCAAATCGAGAAATAAGTTCTTTAAAACTTGATTTTTTTCTTGTTGTATCATAGTCAAGTCTTGCAACTTTTTTTTCTGGAAATAATAGACTTATCTCTTTCTCAATTAATTGAGTTCCAATGCCCTTTTTCTCTAATGATTGCAATCCACAGGCGCTACATGTTTTTGATTCATTTTTAGAAAAACCACAATAATGGCACTTTAAAACTTTTTTATTTATGTGAAAAGTTAAACTAACGTCACAATTCGGACATTGATCCACATTTGCACATGCTGAACATTGTAAAAATGTTGAATGCCCCCTCCTATTTCTAAAAATTATAATTTGTTTATTGTTATGCAATTGTTTATTCATCTCATCAACCATAATTTTGGAAAATATAACAGAATTTTCTGAATCTGGATTTGTAAAAATTAATTCAGGTGGTTCAAAATCCCCAAATCTTTTATTTAGCTCGATTAGTGAATATTTATCAATTTCAGAATTATAAAAACTTTCAATACTTGGTGTTGCAGATGCAAGAATACATTTCGAATTCATTTTTTTTGATAAGTAAACTGCCAAATCTCTTGCATTATAAAGAGGTCTTGATTCAAACTGCTTATATGAAACTTCATTTTCCTCATCTACTATAATCAAACCAAGGTTTTTGAATGGTAGAAAAATTGACGATCGAGCGCCTAGTACAACTTTTGGTTTATTGTTGTGATTTAAATCGTTCCATATTTCATATCTAAGGTTAGGATTAATTCCTGAGTGATAAACATAAAGGTTAGTTGGAAAATAACTCTGTAATCGTGAAACCAACTGAGTTGTTAATGCAATTTCAGGTACTAAAAATAATACATTTAATTTTTTTGATATTATTTCCTTAATTAATTCAATATATATTTCTGTTTTTCCTGAGGATGTAACTCCCTTAAAAAGAACAACTTTATTATTATTTAGCTCCTTTTTAATTTCCAAAAAAGCATTATTTTGATAATCAGAAAGTTGAATATGATTATCGTTTACAGAATCAAAATGTTCAAATCTATCAACTCTTAATTTTTTCTTTACCAGGATATTTTTTTTAACTAGACCACTTAGAACAGCATTTGAAATATTAAATTTGTCGAGTAAATTTTGTTGAGATTCTTTAAATTTAGACTTTTCATTTAAAAAAAAGTTTAGAATTTTTTTGTGATTTTGACTTCTCAACCCAGACATAGTGGATTGTGTAACCTTTTGTTCTGGGTTAAGTTCATAAAAAAATTTTGTTTTAGGTTTATAGTCATCAAATATCTCCTCTCTGATTTTTACTAAATCACTTAAAACTAATTCATTTATTAACTTCATAGATTCCTTTCCGAATAACTTTATCAAATCAACCATTGATATTTGCTTAAAATTTGAAATTGATTTATATAAATCGTTCGCCTTTTTTGAGATTTTTAATGAATTATTATCCAAAATCACATCAATTATAGTTTCACTTTTAATTAAAAATAACTTTGGCAATGCAGTCTCATAAACTTTTCCAATAGGACATAGGTAATAAGTTGATATCCAATTAAAAAATTCAATTTGATTTTGATTTAAACAGGGTTGATCATCTATAATAAATTCAATTTCCTTCAATTCGTATTCGTAATTTTTGTTAGAAATTTTATTTATTACAACAGCAGTATACAATTTCTTTTTTCCAAAGCTTACTACAACCCTGGATCCTTTATAAATATTTAAAAACTCATCTTTACTAACAGCATAATTAAATGTCTTATCAATTGCTAGTGGAAGAACAACCTCAATAGAATTAGTTACAATCAAAATATCGTCTAAGTTTAATTATTTTAGCAATTTACTTATTAAAAATAATTTATGGAATTAATTATTGCCACACACAACAAAAACAAGGTTTTAGAATTCAAAAAAAAATTAAGCAATATTTATTCGATAAAAAGTTTACATGACTTGAATTTTAATGAAGAAATTCCTGAAAATGAAAATTCTATAAAAAAAAATGCAATTTTTAAATCAAAATTTATTCATAACATATATAAATCAAATGTTTTCTCGGATGATACAGGTCTTGAAATTGAAGCTTTAAATAATGAACCTGGTGTAAGATCTGCCAGATACTCAGGCATGGAGAAAGACCCGTTAAAAAATATTAAACTAGTTCTAAAAAAGCTGGAAGGAATTTCAAATAGAAAAGCAAGATTTAGAACAGTTATTTCATTAATATATAATGATAAAAGTTATTGTTTTGAGGGAATTGTTAATGGAACAATAATTGATAAACCAAAAGGTAAGATGGGTTTTGGATATGATTCAATTTTTGTTGCTAATAATATGAATAAAACTTTTGCTGAAATTAGCTTGGACGAGAAGAATAAAGTTAGTCACAGAGCAATTGCAACAAATAAATTAATTGATTTCTTATCCAAAAAAGTATTTTAATGTAAGTTTACACCTTATGAGATTTAATAATTGGTTATTTTATTTTTGTTTTTTACTTTTTCAATTATCTTTCACGCAAGAGAAGGTTATTGGAATTATTGAAAATGACGCCGACTCCAAACCAATTTCAAACGTTCATGTAATAAATCTTAATTCCGTTGTGGGAACTATCAGTAACAAAGAAGGTATATTTGAAATAGATGCAAATGTAAATGATACTCTTTTTTTCTCATACCTAGGTTTTAAATCTATTAAAGTTAGAGTCACCAATGATCTTATTAAGTTCAAAAATTCTAAGATTAAATTAACTGAACTAGCATATGCTCTAGAACAGATAATAGTAACTCCATACAAATTAACTGGATATCTAGAAATTGATGCTAAAAATGTTCCAATAAGTAAGTCTTACAGATACACTATCCCAGGATTACCATCAAAGGGTTATGAAGCTGGATCATCAAATCCTGGTGCGATTAGTAAGATATTTGGTGCTATTTTTAATCCAGTAGATTTTTTGTATAATCTTTTTGGTAAAAAACCTAAGCAGTTAAAGAAGTTACAACTAATGAAGGATGATTTTAGAATTAGAGAACTGTTAAATACAAAATTTGATCGAGAAACCTTGGTTGAGCTTCTTCAAATAGAAAAATTTGATATTGACGAAATCCTACGGAATTGTAGCTATTCTGAAAGTTTTATTGTAGGTGCTAATGACTTACAAATTCTTGAAGCTATAAGTCAATGCTATGAAGAATTTAAGTTGTTAAATAGAAAATAACACTTATAATTTTTTAACATTATCTTTACATTTTTAAATTCATGAAAAATAATTCTATTAACTCCATATCCCCAATTGATGGCAGATATTACAATCAAACTCAATTTCTTGATGAATTTTTTTCAGAAAAAGCATTGATTAGATATAGATTAAGGGTAGAGGTTGAATATTTTATCAAACTTACAGAGTCAAAAATAAATCAGCTTAGTGATTGGAATAAAAATAATAATTCCAAATTAAGAGATATTTACATCAATTTTGATGACTCTGATGCTATTAAAGTAAAAGAAATTGAAAAAACAACAAATCATGATGTGAAAGCAGTTGAGTATTTTTTAAAAGAAAAGTTTGAGTTATTAGACTTTGAAAAATATTCTGAATTTATCCATTTTGGACTGACATCCCAAGATATAAACAATACAGCTATACCTCTTTTGTTAAAAGAATATTTTAACAGCTATTATGATTTATTAGGCAGTCTTATTGAGAACCTTAAAAATAAGGCGAACGAATATAAAGATATTGCAATGTTAGCTAGAACGCATGGTCAAACTGCATCTCCAACAAGACTTGGTAAAGAATTTGAAGTGTTTATAGTTCGTTTGGAAGAGCAAATAAAACATATAAAAAAGGTTCCTTTTTGTGCAAAATTTGGAGGTGCAACTGGTAATTTTAATGCACACCATACAGCATTCCCAAAAATTGATTGGAAGAAATTTGCTCAATCATTAGTAGGTAATTTAGGTCTAGAATTATCTTACCCAACTACTCAAATAGAGCATTACGATAATTTAGCTGCAATATTCGATAATCAAAAAAGAATCAATTCAATCATAATTGATTTGAATATTGATATTTGGCTATATATATCAATGAATTATTTTAAGCAGAAAATTAAAAAAGGTGAAGTAGGTTCTTCTGCCATGCCACACAAAGTAAATCCAATTGACTTTGAAAATTCAGAAGGTAATCTTGGTTTAGCAAACTCAATTTTTAATCATTTATCATCAAAATTGCCTGTATCCAGATTACAAAGAGACCTTACTGATAGTACTGTTATAAGAAATATTGGTGTACCGATAGCTCACACTGTGATTGGAATAAACTCTACAATTAAAGGATTAAATAAACTTTTAGTAAATACTGAAAAAATTAATTCAGACTTGGAAAAGAACTGGATTGTTATAGCTGAAGGAATTCAAACAATTCTGAGAAGAGAGGGGTTTCCGAAACCATATGAGTTATTAAAAGAACTAACAAGAAATAATCTAGAAATTAATAAAAAAACATTTACTGTATTTATTGAAAATTTGGAAATTAGTGATGAAATAAAAAAAGAACTTAAGAAAATAAGTCCATTTAATTATACTGGAATATGAAAATAAATAAAACACATTTTGTCATTGGAATTATAATTGTGGCTATAGTTTCGAGACTAATTCCTCATCCACCAAATTTTACACCTGTCACAGCTCTTGCATTATTTTCAATAATTAATTTTAAAAATAAATATATCGGTGTTTCAATTCCAATAATATGCTTACTCGTTTCCGATTTGATTATAGGAATTTCGTTAATTAATCTATTTGTATATTTTTCATTTATTATAATAAGTGGAATAGGATATCTGTTTGGGAAAATAAATATTAAATCTGTTATTCTATCCAGTATCGTTTTCTTCCTTTTTACAAATTTTGGAGTGTGGCTTATCGGATATCCAAAGACTTTTGAAGGATTGATAGCATGCTACATAGTAGCGATACCATTTTTTGGATATACCTTGGCTGGAGACCTATTTTATTCCTATTCTGCTAAACTTTCATTAAACTTTTTTGAAAGAAAATACTTTTTTATTCCCTCAAATTAGGTTTTTCAACAGCTTCATTTTCAAGATTTAACTTGATTTTTCCATTTGATATTCTAGAAATATCCTTATCAATTTTTCCAAACTCGTCAGAAGATTTATTGTAGTGGTTAACAACTGTTTTTAATGTATTACCTAGTTTATCATGATAAAGCTGGTAGCTAGATAGATGATTAGATAAATTTCTTACATTTTTGATAACAGTATCGATATCCTTTTCAAATTTCAAGTTATTTAATGCTTTCATGGTAATTTGTAACATTGGGAATAAACTCATTGGAGATACGATCATTACTTTTTTTAGATAAGCATAAGAAACCAACTCATTAGAGTTGATTTTTAAGCTACCTACTCTACTGTTTAATAAGTCCTGATAGAGACCGTCGGCTGGAATAAACATGAATGCATAATCCAATGTTTTTTCTTGGGGTTTTATATATTTTGACGTTTCATCGATTCTCGACTTTATATCTTCTTTAAATTTCTTTTCTAATATTTTAATCTCACTTTCATCACTACTTTCTATCATTCTATTATAATTATCGAGAGAAAATTTAGCATCGATAGGGATAATATTTTCATTTACTTTTATAATCGCATCGACAATATCACCATTTCTGAAAGTGTACTGCATTTGAAATATTTCAGGTGGTAGAACATTTGAGAGTAA
>TARA_B100001057_G_scaffold307436_1_pt1 | contig 14310 bp, 4 predicted proteins | sample TARA_B100001057 | Tara Oceans TARA_B100001057 (sample SAMEA2621839) | marine metagenome | biome: marine biome (ENVO:00000447); feature: surface water layer (ENVO:00002042); material: "saline water (ENVO:00002010), including plankton (ENVO:xxxxxxxx)" | depth 5 m
TCCAGTGACAATTTCTCTGTCCTTTGGATTTGAGGAGCAGTTGATAATCCTGTTAGACCATTCATAGCGTTCACAGTAAATGCCATACCTACAGCTCCCGTTGTAAATTTGGCATATGAATACGCACCATAGAAATTACCAGCACCTGAACTTAGTCCAGTTACGTTCACTCCATGACCTGATGCAATCTCGGTGAATACCCTTATCGTTTGACCTGCACCTACTCTTGCTATGTTACTTACTTGGAACACACCATCAAGTCCAATAGTAGTCATACCAACAGTTGTTAAACCAGTAAATGACATGGCAGTCACACCAGACCCAACATTTGATCTACTAACAATGAAGAAATCACCAGTTCCAATACCAGTCTCAGTGAATCCACCAAAATCATTTTCTCTCAGCACTGAGTTACTTGGTATTACAAATTCAAATGAGAGACCTGTGGAAGTCGATCCAACACCAACAATGACACCCTGATCTCCCGTCATTTCGACTTCTTCTAATGATTTGTAAGGATAAGAGAATAGTGTGCTACCGAATGAACTATTGTCTTTATCAGTATCAATGATCTTCAACTTGAATTCGTTCACATTTGGTTCTTCAGTTTTTGTAAATCCAATAACACCTGATTGACCATATACCACTGTTGATGTCGTGCCAATCCCAGATATCATTCTGGTTGCAGGTAAAACTCTTCCAGCATATATCCCCCTTGCCTTACTTACTTTTACACCATCAATAATTTTATCAACTTCTTGTTTTCTCCAAGTCACAGGTCTCATGGGTGTCTTCGCTGCTGTTATACCTTGACCTTTGTATATTGTAGTTTGTAATGTGTCTCTTGAAACTACTTCTCTAATAGTTCTTGGGTCTTGTTGAAGGATAGATCTATCATTACGAGGACTATTGATTGTAACAATGTCACCTTTTAATATTGTTTCTTCTGCGTCCACTTCAATAACATCAGCGTCAGTTCCTCTATAAAATAAAACTTGTAATGATGACCCAGCTTGTGGTGGTTCTGTGAATTTTATTTGTGTACCGCCATCAAATGTATATGCTTTACCTGGTTTTTGTAAGACATCATTGATAAAGATTAGAAGAATATCATCAAGATTTATGGGACTACCTGGTTTTTTCTCTATACTGATAGGTTGTCCATTTTCATGTAGTGTAAATTGTGTTTTACTATTGTTAAATTCATTGGAGAAATTATCAAGTATTTGGAATTTACCTAAAGTCCAACCTGCGAATTTATCATCACTTGTTTCTGTAACAGTAAATGATGCAGGGGTGAAATTAGTTCCAGCACTGAAATTTGTAGGTATACCTGCTATTGTAAGAACCTCGCCAACTGTATATCCATATCCAGTGTTGGTCAAAACTGGTGCTGATATACTATCTCCAATACTTACTTTGAATGATACAGACGCACCAATACCAGTGCTATTACTAATCAATTTTATATCATCATGACCATATGGTGAGTCAAACTCAACCAATGGCACATTAGTGAATGTATAACCTGATCCTACAGAAGTCATAGTGACTGTTTTTATTCTACCATCTTGCACAGAGAATGTACCTGCAGCACGGGTTGTAGGATTACCACCTATAACTCTGACCTGAAATACTGTTCCAGCATTCCTATATCCACTTCCAGTGTATCCTATTGCAACACCTATTGTACCAGTATCTGATACTACCGCAGTTCCAAATCCAGTTTTTAGTTGCTGATATCCAAATCCCTGTGTATTACCAAGACCAGATATGATACCTTTTCTAGGTAGATTATTAGCGGTCACATCTGATGTGCTGTACACCTCTGTTTGGCCTGGTATATTATTACCAGAGAATGTTATTGAAGTAGCACCTCCAACCTCGTTATATTCATAATCGATATCAGGTTTTTGGAATACATTATTGATTAGTATAACACCAAAATCAGTATTGATACCAGTTACATTTGTTCCACCACTTGTTAATGTGAATGTTTTACCAATACCTGTAAATTGTCCTGAGATATCATCAAGAATTGCATTACCTGAATAATCAGATCTAATGAATGCTCTACCCTGAAATTCACTACCGTCCACAACGTCAGCGACAAGAAGATTGTGTGTTCCGATACCAGCAGATGTAAGTGTAATGCCAACACCTGTCAATGCTTCATCTTTGGTTTCTGCAAAAGAAAAATCATTTGTACCGTTTTTTATGATGAAATAATTTTCATTAGGTAATAGTGGGGCAGGTGGTTCTCCAGTTGATCTGAGTTTTATTTGTGTACCAGTGCTGAATACTTCAGTCAATGCTGTAAATCTACTTGCTTCAAAATTGACATCATCAGATCGAATACCTACTTTCTGTCTAGTGCCACCAAAGGGCGTGTCGGCAAAGTGTATTTTATGTCCTCTTATGTTATAATCACCTCTCACCAATTGCACAGGGTCATTGATTAAGTGTGCCTCTTCCTGTGTGCCCATCCATGCACGATCAACCAGAACATTGTCTGGCATTGTACCGAAACCAATGACATTTATCCGCATAATCTCATTACCCATTTTTATGAGATCGTAATTCTTAAACTTTGTTACATCAGTAAATCGTGCTTCACGATTGAACATCGTGCTCTTCAATGGTGTTGATATATTAGTGTTGATTTGAAGAGGTGATTGTATCACATTATCAATTGTGACAATACATTTAGTATCTGGTTTTGATGTCGAAAAACTTTGTGTTGTACCCACACCAACAGTTGTCAATCCTATTGGTTGATTAGAAAGTGCCAGTGATTTGCTGGCAGCAACCTTGAAATCATTTTCACTTACCTTTATAACAAATACTGATGACGGTAGAGTCGTAGCCGCACCAACGCCAGGACTCGTATTGTCTATTCCAATAGGTCTACCATCAAATGCATCATATTTCAATTCCTCACCAGTCACAAAAAAATGGTTGGGTATACGAACTATATTTTTACCGAGCAATAATGTACCAGTGTTTCCACTATCAACTGTATGTGAAAATAACAAACTACCTTTATGAGTAAGTCTAAATGACACATTAAAACTTTCTGTCGTAGTATTGAATTGTTTATTGACTGACGCTAGTTGAAATGTCATTAGTACGTTACTATTGTATTGTTAGCAGAGGCATCTGGTTTATCAATTTTTAGTTCATATGTTCTTATCGTATACGCTTTATTTGCAACGGGTAAGAATCTAAGTTGGGTCTGTGTGCTAGTTATATGTATGCGAGTATTTTCCATATTTCTCTTCTCACTATCAGCAGTGTATAGATTATTGTAAGTGTTGAAGGTTGCATTCCCTCCAAACGAGTTTGAACCAACGATGTAAACTGAGTATTCATCATCAGTTGTATTATGCACCTCAACATGAAATCTACATGTAGTGTAAGATGCATACTCTTTTATTGATATGATACTCTCATCTGGTGATCCGTTGGCAGGTAGTTGTACAAATCCACTATCTAGACATGTATCACCAATTTCATATAAATCAGTTATACTTGAACCAGCGTGTGTCTGTGCCACACCAACTGCTTTGGTAAGCGACGACACTGTAACTGCCATACCAACTGGAGGAGTATGTTGTAACTTCAATACATTACTTGTATTATTCAGAGAGAATTGACCTATATCTGTGTCAGCATCCATTTTACCTGTATTAGTGAACAGAACATTATTAGCACCACTTACTAACCATAAAAACTCATCAATCTCTTTCTCCCCATTAGGTCCTCTTGCAGATACGAGTATAGTTCCAGATTTATACATGGTTGCATCTATCTCATCCACATCCTGTGCTGTGTTGCTCACTGCAAGTGATTTAGTAACTCCTTTATACTCCATTAGACCAAAAGCAGTAGATGCCACTCCTACTGTATTACTAATAATTTCTTTATGAAATGTTATGTCATACTCAAATGCTGAGTTAGTTGGGACGTACATAACACTGGCAAGAGGTCCGTTTGTCTCAGTGGTAAATTCACCCAGATCATCATCATCTGACAATTCTGAGTAAGTGTTGAGATATGTAACTGATCCATCATGAAAAACAACAAACTCTGAATACTGAGTGGCATTGAAGGATATACCTGCTGATACATCAAGAACAACTTGAGCATAGTATTTGACTGCGTTGATACCTTCACCTGCAGGTCCGCCTGCAGTCATATCAAATGTGTCAATTTCAACTTTTCTTATGAGACTTGGATCTGAGTAGAATTGAGGACTTATATCATCAAGTTCTAGAACTCTATTTGTTTTACAAATAATAGCATCGCTAAATTTTCCAGTAAGGAATCGTATCTCGTCACTTATATTTTCATCAAGGTTTGTATTCTCAGTAACTAAATCAAAATTATGTCTCTCTAATAAAGACGCTTGAGAATCTATAACTACCACGTTTCCAACACCTGAAGTTATACCTACAGGTTCAGAAGATGATGCTGGTACAGAGTTTATGAGTAAATCTGAGTGTTTCTTAAATCCAGCTATGTGAGCAAGAGAGTCAACTGGTTCACTCCAACTATTGATACCTACTGAACTCTTTAGTGAGTATGCAAAGTTTTGATAGTAATCATTGTCTTGAATTCTTTGATAAAATTCGTTGAGTTTACCCGTGTCTCTTTCCCATCCAAATGCCTTCTCATATGTTGTATCAAGAGAGAAGTATCCCTCATACGCTTTTGATGAATCTATTGTTCCACCTGCTTTTGAGAACTTACCAGTAACAACGTCACCTGTGTTAAACCCTACAAGAGAGTCTACTCTAAGAACATTTCTAGTCTTTCCTTTACCAATTATGACTTTTGCCTCTTCACCTGTAGATGACACCACAGGTTCACCATTTAAGAATGTGCTTTCAATAAGAACTACTCTAAATTTAGCAAGATCTTTGTCCTTCACAACGACACCATACTTCTCAAAATTGTGTTCGCCAGGATCTTTATCTACTGCATATGTAAGAGTTGCTTCATTGACATTACCAAACGCTGTATTAACACCTGTGAGTGTAAATGATTCAAATCCATGATCTGCAGAATTAAATCCATTACCTGTTGATACACCTGTATTTTCAACAAAAACTTTGTCACCTACTTTGAATGGTAAAGGTTCAGCAGTGGTAAATCCAGTGGTAGGTGTTTGTAACCTAAGTGTGACGTTTGGATCTGAGTATGTGCAACTTATTATACCAACACCATTCGTATTGTTGACAGCATATAATTCAACATCACCTGAGCTGAGATTGCCACCTGGAAAAATCACTTTGACGTTCGTCACAGATCCACCTGTAACTTCAGCTTCAAACTCTGCACTCTCATTTATAGTATCAGTTTTGCTGTTGTAAACAACAAAATCAGGTGGGGTAAGATAATTTTTTCCAGTGGATGTGATTGCCACACTCTGCACAGCAAAGTTGTCTTTCAAGAATAATACTTGAGGAACTATCGCCTGTGGTTGTAAAGTAAGATCTGATGGATAGTCGAATCCAGCATCGACTAATACTACATCATCCAATCTACCAATACTTGAACCAAAAGCTTTGAGGTTAGCGGAGGATCCTGTGGTAGACGCTACTGCCACTTGTGGTAAATCCTTATAATTTCCACCACCACCTGACAATAAAACTCTTCCCACACCACCTTTTTGATTTCTTGAATTTGTTATGTAAGAGATTTGTGATTCACTTGTATAACCTACTCTTTCAGGAACAGTAAACAAATTCCAACTAAATGAGTTTGCATCTTTTGTTAGAATATTTTGAGTGCCTGCAAATACACTTGGATTTACAAATATTTTAGAGAAATTTTTTATCTCATTGTTGATTTCAATAACTTTTGTATTTTGTAATGGGAGAAACTTATAATACAATATATTTGGAACACGATCAGTAAAGTGTATTGATGTTTTAGAACCTGTGTTGCCAGGTATACCTTTGTTTACAACTTCTATTGCAGATTTACCTGTACCTACAAACGGTGTTTTAAAATCTTGATCAAGGAAGAATTGAAGTTTAGTGTTTTCGAGACTTATATTTGATGTATCAATTTCAAGTGTATCACCTGTGACGAGTGATATTGGTGGATTTACTGAAGACCCAATACTTACATATCTTGAACCAGAATCGTAAGTTGCTGTGACAGAACTGGTGGCAGATGAAACAATTGTCAAATCTATATTGTCACCCACCTCAAAAGTATGATTAGGAGCATACGCTGTGGTGTTAATAATTCTTAGAGTCCCTGTAATAACATTTCTCTTAGTTGCAAAAGAGTGTGTATTTCCTATTCCTATATTACCAACAAGCATCACTCTATCAAGAGAGGAACTGATACCTGTTTGTGTGGTAACTATACCTATAAGATTTTTATCTATAACCTGTGCAAACACTTCATCTGGTAAAGGTCTTTGTTCACCAATTACAGTGTCAATATATGAGAGTGATGTTCCAGCACCAGGACTATACGCTAATCTATCTCCTGTTTGAAAAGGATGATTTGGTATGTATATTGATCTAGTCGGTATGAATATGTCTTTTACTTCATTGTTGAAAAATTCTACTAACTGATGACCACCTCTTCCATTTACTGATACTGTGGTTCCAATACCCACTCCAAAAGTATTTCCTGTACCTACAACCTTTTCAGCATTGAAATAGTAAGTTCTATTTTCTGGTGTTATAAGATTAATAGAATCATCTAAGTTATATTCAAATTGATTTTCAAGTCTTGTTATAGTAGATCCAAATGTATGTGCAGCACCTGCCGTTCCATTTTGTCCTCTTTCTAATTCAAGTCTATTGTTAGTGACATCAAAATTTATAATCTTTAATTGCTCATTATTAATTTTTACTATATCATTGACTTTGAACTTATACCCCTTGATAACATCTGGCACCCAATCTGTAATAATAATGCTGGTGGTCATTCCTGTCGAACTAGATCCTTCGACTTGTCCCATTGTCATACCAAGACCTGTTTGTGTATTCTTTACACGGATCTTTTTATTACTTATAGCGAGATCAGAGAAAGTATTTGAAGATATGCCTGATATCTCAACAAATGAGTTGTCTAAAATATTGAGAGGTCCTGTGTGAATACCAATAACTTTATTTCCTCTTGTAACGAGAGTTATATCTTGTATTTCTGTTATCTCTGATGTGATAGAAGTGATGCCAGGTCCTTCTACATGGCTGACTCTACCTGTAGCACCAAATCCCTTTGTAAATTTATTATCAAATACAAGTTTGTCACCAACACTATAATTTTTTCCAGCAGTGACAATATCGACTCTTTCTAAACTACCATTACTTGTTTTAGATATCTTAGAACTAACAATCGTATTTTTATTAGCCTGTGCTATGAATTGATATTCTGAAATATTATATGGTTCTGTGTTTCTCACAAGACCGAGAGAGGGTAGATCTAAATCTTGATTAGACTCGTATGAAATATTGAAATTTTGAAACTTGGAATTGTAAGTATCACCTACGATGTAAGGGAAAAGTGGTGTTCTAGCACCATTGAACGGACTAAGAGGGTTGTTTACTTTTAATTCCTCTACAGTTGTATAGTAAGCATAAACGCCATTTGGATACTCAGGGGTGGCAGCGAATCTTCCATTATGCTCATCAAGATCACCTATCCCTTCAACGTATGTAAAGTCTTCTACAAAAAATCCAGCAGGGTATAGAGTAATATCAGGTCCATCCACTCTTTGACTTGATAACTTACGATAACTTGATTCAATATATTTCTTCTTACCATCAACCACAGCAAGAGGTCCGTATATTGGATTACCATCATACGCCCAACCTAGAATTGGTGAGTGATCCTGTCCTACGTCACCTAAAAAGTTTCTAAGATTACGTGGCACATAATAATTGACATATGGATTACCTAATTTACTACTTCTTGGGGTCTCTAAAAATCCATCATCATCCTTTACGTCACCAAACTTCGCATATCTTTCTACTTGGTTTATAGTCCACTTTTTGATTTCACTAGAGAAGATGGCACCTTGGCCTGGTGTTTTTGCCGTAGCAGTTGTATTAGCTTGTGAGTATCCAGCCCCCTTTGTTATCATATCAATTCTTATTATCTTATCACCAGATATAATCGCCTTTGCCTTTGCACCCACACCATCACCATCAATCACTATTTCAGCACTAAAGAAGTTTTGACCACCATCTTTGATAATAATTTGATCAATTCGACCATTCACTATCAAGGGTTGTAAGAAAGCAAATTTTCCAACTACAGGATCGATTACCGCTTTGAAATTATCGTTGATAACAGTTGAACCATAATCACTACCTTTCTCATAAACATGTACAGCAGTTATTTTTCCTCTTATAATAGGCGTTGCAGTGGAGTTAGTTGTTGTAATACCTTGTCTACCACTTATATCTACGGATATTGGTGGATCCTGAAATATATGATTTCCTAAACCATTATCATTCAAACGTATAAATGAATTCAAGTTTTCATCATTTGATAATTTGAATTTATTATCGTCAATTTTACTTACAAAGTATCTAGAGTTATTTGTAAGACCACCTATAGCAGACAGTGAAGATGAGTATTTTATTGTTTCAAAATTATTGAATCCGTGAGAGTTTATTTCTATGGTGTCCGTAAATGTATTAATTCCTGTGCTTGTCTGTATTTTTCTATTTTTGAATAGACCAGCATTTTCTACTAATATCTTATCAACCTTTTGTCTCCTTGCTTTCGATTTGAAACTTTGTAAACCACCACCATTTAAGGTCAAATCAATAGTTCCTATACCTGCAAGTGCCTTAGTTCTAGTTTCTGATATGTGTATCTGAAAATCATCAAGTTTGACCACAAAATATGGTGCTGTATCCACTAAGACACCTGGTGTGACACCAATACCTATGCTAGTGGTATTGTTCGTTTGATATATTATTTCTTCACCATGCTCAAATCCGTGTGGTTGTGGAAAAACAAACCTGTCTGTGTCAGTGTTGACTACTCCACCAGTTGATGTTGAATCAAATTCTACAAGTTGATGATCCAACTTCATTTTTGCTTTTGCTATTGCTGTTGTGTTATTACCACCAATAACTTTTACTGTAGGGATCTCCTGATAATCAAAACCCTCTGTTTCAACTAAAATTTCTTCTAACGATCCCTCTACTTGTGCAAACACAGACGCTGCAACACCTGCATGTCCGTCCTGTGTCACTGTTAATCTAGGTGGATTTACAATATCAAATCCAGAACCAGTATTCAATACTTCCACACCTTGTAAAGGTCCAAAGTACACAATGTCAGATGATTTGTAAGAGTATGCCTCTACGCCATTTGCAAATAAACCAACACCACCCTGAACTGTTTTATCTTTTATCTCACTAAATTCAGGCTCACCAAACTTCCTTAGAATTTTTTGTGCACCTAAATCAATTCCAAATAAATTTGATGGTGTTAGTGAGTGAGATGTTTCAGTTCCAATATCACCGTGAACAAACGCTGTAAGGAACTGACCTCTTCTGACATTCTCTCCAGTATAAGCTAATTTTACAGTGTTATTATCAACTCTCTTGACATAGTAAGACTCACCATCATTGAGATTTGTCAAAGTTCCGATACCTGAAGAGCTATACGCAACTAAATCACCATCATGAAAGTCATGATCAGGTACATTTATTTCTACTTGCGTTGTGGTGACTCCTACATTTGTAAAGGCACGAACTCTTTTTTGTGGATCGATAGTCCAGTGTGGCAAACTGTTAGAAGCAACATGAACTGCACGATCATCAGTGTAAGTATTTTGTACGTCGGCTGTGCTTGTTCCTTGTATTTTTAATTTTCTTCTTATCTTATATTTCTTGGTATCATCAAGTGTGGGTACACTGACTGTTATAGATTCATTTTGATCTCTAGCAAATACAAATGTTATAGTACCATCTAACTTATTATCTTGATCATCTTGATCGATAACCTCAATTTCATCACCCACATAGAGAGAGAAATTTGGTGCTGCAAGTTTAAAGTCATAATTGTTTATACTCTTTAGTGTGAATGTATCAATATTATATGTTGAAGATGTATTGTATATCCATGTGCTATATCTCAAATCAGTTTCTATTTTACCAAGTTGTTTGATATTAATTTCAGAGTCTTCTTGTTGATTGATTGCAGACCCCTCAAAATTTTTGAGAACACCTAATACGTGAAATGTAACTGGAGATCTTAAGTTACCGTTCTCATAAGATGTGGCAACAATGCCTGATCTGACAGTTGATCCAATGCCACAAGGTGATGGGAGTGTTGTGATACCTGTAAATTGAGTAAGTGATTTACCAAGATATGTTATTTCCCTATCTTCAAAAGAGAATACACCAGTGGCACCAAAACCTATTGTAGAGTCTACATCTATGACTGTAGATCCAGATGGTGCTGACTTAGTAATAATAGTTTTTCCAATTTGTTGGAATTTACCTATGATTGTGTCTTTTGATAGAGCAATTTTATAATATGTTGCATTGTTGAATAACGCTTTCTCTACACCAGTGATCGACCCACTTGTTTGAAGAGGTGTGGTCTCTTGTACAATACTTTGACCAGTAATCTTGTAAGGGTCACCAGAAATTAACTCACATATGAGCACTTCATTGACTCTGTATTGAGCGTCTGATGGGGCAAAGATAAATTTTGATGGTTGAATCATGTCAACCTTTTCACCATACAATGCACCAAATAGTATCTTAAACGCTTCATCGGTGCCTTTAGATTTGTAGAAATCTTTTGCTTGTTTTATGAAATTTGATTGATCTAATTTATTGAAAAAATTTCTTTCTGAAAAACCAGGTAATATCTGTTTTTTTAATTTTTTTAGAAACTGTTGAAGAAATATATTACTAAGGTTTACAACTTTTGTATCGACACCGTGAGTGCCTATACCTGTTTGTGTAAATGTAAGATATTCAGGATTGTTTGTTCTTCTATTATTTTCAACACCACTAAACCCTCTTACACATCCTGTAAAGGATGTACTTCCAATCCCTGTATATGTTATTATCTCATCATCTACTTTCAGTAATCCCCACTGACTCGGCCAGCCTTTTGTAGAGTCAACAAAAATTGTTGTGTCTCTTCTATTAACGTATGATGAAATAGATGTGAATCCTGTTAGTGTCTCATTGTTGAGAAAATCAAGACTTTTGTATTCGACAAGGTTATCAGCGATGTCAATCGTCCCACCTTGAAATTCTTGTGAAATATAATATTGTTTTAAGAACTCACCGAAACGAGGATTATCTGAATCAATTACCTCAGGTATTTGACTCTGAATTATCTCATTTACTTTGACTTTTGTTATTGAAGTCTGGATCATTAGTATCCGCTACCTGAAGATGATGGGGAGGAAGTATAAGTTGTTGATGTAGTCGAGGACATGGATCTCGAAGGCGTTGAAGTATCTATCGCACTTGTCGGAGTGTTTGTTATTAGCACACTTCCTGAGGAGTGATTAGTGCCCGTCATTTTATTACCATTTGGCATAGTGTGGAACGGTCCATAATATGGACTACCATTCACATATCCAACGAGTGTTGTGGTAGATGAGGTGCTTGCGATAATTGCTCCTCTAACTTTTGCACCATTACTGTAACTTGATTGAGGATTATATCTTGTTCCTGATGTGTTAGCACCAGAGGATATTGGATCTTCTCTCATATAAAAATTACTATTACTTACATCAAATTGCAAATACAATTCTTTTCTTGCTAAAACATCATTTGATTGAGGAATCGCTTGTATTTCAATAATATTATCAGGTAAAACTGTTGATGTTACATTTACAGTGTCAATCATCACTTCACCTTTTGCGTAATCAACTGAACCAAACGATGTAGATAATATCTTAACTGTTGTATCAGAGTCAAATTGAAATAGGAATAGATTGCCTGTGTCACCAGATACGTACTGATCAGAGAAATATACAGTCCCCGAAACACCACTTACAGTAAATCCAGTTGACTTAATATTATAACTATCGGAGTTTCTGTGGAATGTATTGTCAAAACATATTTCATATTGACTGAAAACAAACAATTGAGCGATAAGATTACGTCTAATTCTAATTGTGGTGATGTTTGATGTTATTGATTCATCTGTTCTGTCAATCAAAGACAACACTTTACTGTACTTGAATCTACCACCAAATTTGTTCAATTCTGTTCCACTTGCAAAAGAAGTCATGGAATTTATTACACTTGATTTCAAATTGTCGGGTTCGCTTATAAAGTTGGCGTTGAAGTAAACATGAGAATCAATCTCTACATACAAAAACTTCAAATCAATTATCTCAGGTACAATACCTGCAACAGAATAGTTTTTTAGAGATGTAAGTATCTGTCTTTTTGTAAATTCTGATAAGAAAGAACCATTTTTTGGTTTAGCTGCAATATAAACTCTACCATACTTAGGAGGTGTAAGTTCTTCGCCACCAAAAGCACTAACAGACTCAATATTTGGGTAAACAGCTGGTACAATAGATTCATAATCAGTTGCAGTGACTGCTCTATGCTGAGAAGAGTATAACCTTGGAGCGTAGTATCTAACACTTCTTACGTCTTCAATATCATCTCCTTGCTCCGATGCATACTGTGGTCTAAGGGTTGCAGAGCCAGTTTCTGATGCTCCATTCTCATTTTCTAGTGTGCCACTAAATGAAACTCTTGCAACACCATTACCATTTTTACCCTCAGTCATGATATATGATATATCTACCACACTTCCATTTGCTACTTTAGATCCAAATATCCCATCACCAAACAAAATCTCATATTTTTCATCAGTTGTCTCTTGTATGAGAAAAATATTTGATGTTGATGTCACACCCACGATATTGTCAACGATTTTATAATCTGTTGATGTGGTGCTTGAATTATTTTCTCGTATACCAACTCTTATTGTAGATGTATCAACACCATTATTGGGTATAATATATCTTTGATTTGGAAGTGAGTCATTTACAACGAATCTTGTTTCAAGATACTGACCTTGAAATATTTCTATCGTGCCACTTGCAGTGCCATTTTTTGCAGACCCAGTTACTTTCTCAGGGATAGAGAAAAGGAAATTTTTATTAGATACTGTACCATTTGCAATGAGACCAGGTTGAAATACAATAGAGGTTGCACTTGTGGTTATACCAGTGACAGTATAGTCCACAACCATTTTCGCTGCCCTTCTAGAACGTGGAACATAACCTATATTTCTTGCTAAAGATACGACGTTTTCTCTAAGTGTTGCACTGTCAATGAAGGTCTCATTGACAACCATATTCGTATTGTAAGCGGTTGAATATGAATTATATGCTAAAAGATTTACAATCACTGATAAGTTTGACCCCTCAAAATCCATATCAGAGAAATTTGAATTTTCTCTTAGATAGTCTTTAATCGAGGATTTGATATCCTCAAAGTTAAGGTTTGTGAATTGTTGAAGTGCCATTATAACCTAGTTGGTTCGAGAACAAAGTTTACAGATTGCGATGGAGCAGACAAACCAATGATGTCATAAAATATTGTAATATCAATTGCGTTATCGTCTGGTGTAGAGATTACTTTGACATCTGTCAATCTAACTCTTGGTTCAAAATTTTTAATTGTTGTGTCTATCTCAGACTTTATGGGATCAATATAACTAGATGTTGCAAGTTCAAAAAGAGAACCACTAATTTTTGTGCCTAATAATCTATTGAAAAATACTTCACCTAATTGAATACGAACTAAATTTTGCACAGATCGCTTTATTGCATCTTCATTTTTCAACACAAGAATATCATCCGTTACGGGATGTTTTTTAAAAGACAGTGAGATATCTTTGAATCCTTGTGAAAAAGTCTGTGCTGGCACGAGATCTTTATAGTCTGGGTATATTTATCATTATTTAGAGACAAAAAAAGACCCTCTATTGAGGGTCGTCTTCATGTCCGAGGTATCTGACCTCTATTTCTTCTGGGTGAGGGAATCCTTCTTTGTAATAATCGTCTGCTAATTCTTGCGTAATTTCCAACATTTCATCCTCTGTAATTGATTTGAACTCTAGCGAACCCTTGATGTATATGTCATACAATTCCATATCTGCCAAATTGATCATCGCAAGTATCTATATGATTCTTGTTTTCTCGTGACCAACTCTACATTGTGGATCTATCCATATTTCAAAACCTGCTTTGATCGCATCGAGACAGAATGATACGTCTTCACCACACATATCTTGTACCTCACCAGAATCAAATACTTGCAT
>TARA_B100001057_G_scaffold344820_1_pt1 | contig 14295 bp, 15 predicted proteins | sample TARA_B100001057 | Tara Oceans TARA_B100001057 (sample SAMEA2621839) | marine metagenome | biome: marine biome (ENVO:00000447); feature: surface water layer (ENVO:00002042); material: "saline water (ENVO:00002010), including plankton (ENVO:xxxxxxxx)" | depth 5 m
ATTCTTTGAAAAAGCTAAAAGCTTTTGGAAAAACTAAGCTTTTATTACCTAAAAAGATAGTTATAAATTTCTTAAATGAAAAAGATTAATTTAAGCATAACGGGCTGTATGGGCCGGATGGGCCAACAACTAATAACTTCTTGCAAGAGGGATAAAAGATTTACATTAAAAAGTCTTACTGAGGGAAGACCAATTTTGAGAAAAATTTACGGTATTAAACCCTTATTAAATAGTGAACAGGCTTTTAAGAGTACAGATGTGATTATAGATTTTACAACACCTAAGTGCACTTTTGAAATTTTAAAAATTGCAACTAAGTTTAAAAAAAGAATGGTTATTGGCACAACTGGTTTTACAAAAAAAGAAGATAGTCTTATCAAGTCTTACTCAAAGAAAATTCCAATATTAAAAGCTGGCAATATGAGCCTTGGTATTAATCTTTTGATGTATCTTACTGAAATTACTGCTGGTATATTAAATGAAAAGTATTTGAGTAAAGTTTTTGAAGTTCATCACAAATACAAAAAAGATTATCCTTCGGGAACAGCCTTGATGCTAGGTAAAGGAATAGCAGTTGGCAAAAATAAAGATTTTTATAAATTAATTGGAAAAAAATATCTTAATAAAAAAAAATTTCCCTATGGGAAGAAAATAAATTTTAATTCCATTAGAAAAGGGGGAATTATAGGTGAACATGAAGTTTTATTTTCTAACGGTAAAGAGATAATTAAACTAAATCATGAAGCATTTGATAGAGCTTTATACTCTGAAGGAGCCCTCGAGGCAGCAAAATGGCTAATGAATAAAAAAAAAGGATTTTATTCGATGAGAGATTTGATGAATTTCAAGTAATGAGTGAAATTCAAAGAGCAAAGAAAGTATTAAAAATACTTAATAGAACTTATCCTAAAATAAATGTGCCCTTAAAAAGTAGAAATGTATTTACCTTACTTATTTCTGTTCTACTTTCTGCGCAATGTACTGATGTGAATGTAAATAATGTGACAAAAAATATTTATCCAAAATATTATAAACCTGTTCATTTTGTAAAATTAGGTCGAAAAAAAATTGAAAGATTAATTAAAAAAATTGGTATCTTTAGAATAAAAGCAAAGAGTATCTACAATCTCTCAAAAATTTTAATAGAAAAATATAAAGGAAAAGTTCCTAACACATATGAGGAACTAGAAAGTTTACCTGGGGTTGGTCATAAAACTGCAAGTGTAGTAATGTCTCAAGGTTTTGGAAATCCAGCTTTCCCAGTTGATACTCATATTCATAGATTAGCCCAAAGATGGGGTTTAACTAATGGGAAGAATGTTGTCCAAACAGAACAAGATTTAAAAAGATTATTTCCAAAAAAAAATTGGAATAAGCTTCATCTCCAAATAATTTATTATGGAAGAGAATACTGTAAAGCACGGGATTGTTATGGATTATCTTGTAAAATTTGCAAGTCTTGTTATCCTGATAGAAAAAAACCATTTATTGCCAAAAAACCATAATGAAAATTTTAGGTATTGGAAATGCTATTGTAGATGTTCTGTGTAAAGTATCTGATGATTACTTGCTGAAAAATTCATTAAAAAAAAGCACCATGAAATTAGTAGATGAAAAAGAATTTAAGATATTGTTATCAAATTTAAAAATTGAAGAAACTATTTCTGGCGGTTCTGTTGCAAATTCAATTGTTGGTTTATCTCAATTGGGAAATGAAGTTGGATTTATAGGTAAAGTAAGTGATGACATTCTTGGTCAAAAATATGAGGATGGACTAAATAAGGAGGGTGTTCAATATTTTTATAATAAAAAAAATGAACCAATATCAACCGGTACTTGCCTAATCCTAATTACACCAGATTCTGAGAGAACAATGTGTACTTTTCTTGGAACAGCTGGAAAAATAAATGATAGAGATATTGATGTAAAATATATCAAAAATGCAGATTTAATTTTTCTTGAAGGATACTTATGGGATGAAGGTGATCCAAAAAAAGCTTTTGACAAAGCAATAACCTTTTCAAAAAAAACAGCTATGTCTTTATCAGATTTATTTTGTGTTGAAAGGCATAAACACCACTTTTTAGAACTAGTAAAAAATAAACTAAATATTATATTTGCAAATGAACAAGAAATAACTTCATTAATAGATGCCAAATCTTTTCAAGAAGTAATATCTTTCTCAAAACAAATAGAAAAAAGAATTGTAATTACTAGAGGTGAGAAAGGAGCAATATCAATTAATAAAGACAACATTGAGGAGTGTGAAACAAAGAAAAATTTAAATATCAAAGATTTAACTGGAGCAGGTGATCTTTTCGCTGCAGGATATCTTCATGGATTTATAAATAATTTTTCTGAAAAAGAATGTTTAGAAAAAGGAACTGAACTTGCAACAAAAATTATTCAAAAAATTGGTGCAAGGATTTAATTTTCAAATTTTTAATTTATATAATATCCTAATTTGTCATGACTAATAAAACTATCGTCTTTAAAAATTTTAAGAATTTTTTTTCTTAACCTATAGATATGAGTTTCAACTGTATGAGTTTCAAGGTTGTGCGAATATCCCCAAACAATTTTCTGAATATCCTTTAAGCCAACTTTTTTTTTGGAGTGAATAAATAATATTAAATTACTTTCTTTCTCAGTCAGATCTAAACTTTTACTTTTTAAATTAATTTTTCTTGAATTTAAATTTAATGTATATTTTCCAATTTTAATATCAGACTGATTTAAATACTGATTTTTTAAAAAATTTTGATTTATCATTTCTAGTAATTTAGATATTTTTTTTGGAGTATTCCTAATTTTAAGGCATCCTTTAATTTCATTTTTAGGATTAATTGAAACAATAAGGTAATTACCAAATTTTTTAAAATTAGTTTCCTTAAATTCTAAATCATCGATATGATGTATTTCGAAATTTAAATAATCTTTAATTTCTTTTAATATTTCAAATAATTTGTAAGAATTATATATAAATAAATTTTTAGAATTCATATTTATAAGATGCACATTATTTATAGAAAAAATACACTTTTATATGATGAATTTGAATTTAAATGTTCAATTGGTAAAAATGGAGTTTCATCAAATAAAAAAGAGGGCGATTTAAAAACACCTAAAGGAATTTTTTCTTTAGGATCGTTATTTTATAGAAAAGATAAAATTCCTAAATTACTTACTAAATTAAAAAAAATACCAATTAAGAAAAATATGGGATGGTGTAATGATACAAATAGTAAATTATACAATAAATTGATTACTATTAATTCAAAAATTAGCCACGAAAAATTATTTCGAAATGATCGTAAGTACGATTTGGTAGTTGTAATTAATTATAATAATAAAAAAGTAATTCAAAACAAAGGAAGTGCTATCTTTATACATTTAACGAACAACTATAAAGAAACACAAGGTTGTTTAGTTTTGAAAAAAAAAGATTTTTTAATTTTATTAAAACTAATCAATAAAAAAACGAAAATAAAAATTTTTTAAGTCCTGCTTCCAAAAATTTTTGATCCAATCCTTACATACGTAGATCCATGATTAATAGCATCCATGTAATCAGAAGACATTCCCATACTAAGCTCATTAAGACCTAATGTGTCGTTTAAATTTTTTAGGGAGCTAAAATATTTTGTAATATCAAGTTCATTTGGAGGAATACACATTAAACCAATAATATTTAAATTAAATTTTGATCTACATATATCATAAAAATTTTTAACTTCTTCAACTTCTACTCCACCTTTTTGTTTCTCTTTTCCAATATTTACTTGGATAAATATTTTTAGATTTTTATCATTTTTTTTTTGTTCTACAGAAATTTTTTCAGCTAATTTTAAACTATCTAAAGAATGAATGTAGTCGAATAAAGGAATAACATATTTTACTTTATTTGTTTGTAATTGACCAATCATATGTAATTTTAAATCTTTTTTTAAAGGTTTAACTGAAGTCCATTTTTTAACTGCCTCTTGAACTTTATTCTCTCCAAAATGAATATGCCCCTCATCAATCAAAGGTTCGATTTTATCCATTTGGAAAGTTTTACTAACAGCAATTATTTTTATTGATTCATTATTAATATTTTTTGAATATATTTCTTCTTTAATTTCTTGTAGGTTTACTAAACTTTTATGCATTTTATGAAGACTAACTTATACACCTTTATAGATGATTTTAATGAAAATAAAATTTTGAATTTAAAAAAAAATAGTAATGTCATATTTAGAAATTATCAAAAGAAATTAGATTTAAGAACAGTAATAAATTTCAGTAAAACATGTAAAAAGAATAGATTAAAATTTTTTTTAGCTAATAATATAAAACTAGCCTTACAAGCTAACTTGAGTGGTGTTTATATACCGTCATTTAATAAAAGCTTAAATTTAAACAATTTAAGAAATAATAGAAAAAATTTCACTATCTTAGGATCTGCACACAATGTTTTAGAACTTAAATTAAAAGAAAAGCAGGGGGTAGATTTCATTTTTTTATCACCATTATTTTTAACAAAAAATTATCAAAACAATTTAGGGGTTGTAAAATTTAATCTTATTTCAAAAGAATCCAAAAAGCCAATTATTGCGTTAGGAGGTATTAGAAAAAATAATTTAAATAAAATTAAGTTAATTAACGCTGTTGGTTTTTCTGGTATAACTTTTTTTAATCAATAACATGAAAAATGATTTTTCAAAAAAAACGATTCAAATTTTATTGAATAATTTCAATGCAAATAATAATGAATTTGTTATTTCAAAAACAAAAAATTATTTAAAGAGATTTCCACGAATTGCAATTTTATATAATCTTTTAGGCTCCTCCTATCAAAAAATTGGTGATCAAGAAAAGGCTATTGATATATTTGATGCTGGTCTAAAAATTGATCCAAAAAATATTTCTTTTTCTAATAATCTTGGAAATTCCTACAAATATTTACTCGATTACAAAAAAGCAGAAAAGATATTTAAAGAGATAATATTAAAAGATTCAAAATATATAAATGCGTATATCAACCTTGGTAATTTGAAGAGAGATGTAAATGATTTTGATGAGGCTATCAGTTTATATGAAAAAGCTTATAAAATTTCACCTAATAACTTTGTAATTTCATATTCACTAGCATTAGCTTATCAAGGAATTGGTAATTTTGAAATTGCAATAAAATATGCAAAAGAAGTTTTAAATTTAAATCCTAAATTTACTAAAGCTGACTATCTAATTAGTCAGTCAATGAAATATGATATTGATAATTGGCATTACAAAGAATTAGTTAAAAAGATTGAGCAAAAGAATTTTAATGATTTAGAAAAAGTAAATTTATATTTTTCATTGGCAAAAGCTAAAGAAGATATGAATGAAATTGAGAGCTCTTTTAAATTTCTTAAAACAGGAAATATATTAAACAACAATATAAATAAGTATGATTCAAATACTGATAAAAAATTATTTAAAAATATTAAAGAAATCTTTAAAGATATAAATTTCAACTCATTTCAAAATAATAATGATAATAAAATAATATTTGTTTTAGGGATGCCAAGATCTGGCACATCCCTAATAGAACAGATTATAAGTGCACACGATGAGGTAGTTGGTGGAGGAGAAATGCCAATTTTGCCCAATATAATCAAAAAGAACTTTTTAAAAAATAATCTATTGGAAAAAAATATTATCAATAAGATAATCAGCAGCACTCAAGAAAGACAAAATATTTCAAATCTTTATTATAATTATATTAATTATTTTAATATTAATGAAAAACACATTGTAGATAAATCTCTATTAAATTTCTTATGGATTGGTTTTATTAAGATATTACTTCCTAATGCAAAAATAATTCACTGCATTAGAGAGCCTAAAAATAATTGTTTATCAATTTATAAAAACCTTTTTGAGGAAAGTCTCAAGTTTTCATACGATGAAAGTAATCTAATTGAATTTTATAAGATGTACCAAGATTTAATGCATTTTTGGCAATTTGAAAAAAATATAAGTTTAATCAATGTGAGTTACGAAAAATTAATTTCAGATAAGGAAAATGAAATAAAAAGAATTATAAAAGAATGTGATCTGCATTGGAATGAGAAATGTTTATCTCACCATAAAAATAAAAACCCCATTAAAACAATGAGTACAGCTCAAGCAAGAAAGCCTATTTATAAAAGCTCAATCAACCATTTTGATAAATATAAAATTTTCCTAGGTAAAATTAATAGTAGTTTCTAAAAAAAAAGCCCCAACTCAAAGAGTCGGGGCTTTTAAATTATTTATCTTTTTACTTAATTAAAACGCAAAAGATAATTTGATTTCTGTATCAACGTCCTCTGCAGCAACTCCAGTAGAACCACCAAGGTTTTTACCTTCGTTTCTGTTACCAGCAATTTTCATTGATCCCATAGTGTATGAGAAACCTACACCATGAACTTCTTCTGAAACAGTAGCTGATCCAGTTGATTCAAAGTCAGTGTTTTTCTCACCATATGAAATGGCAAAGTTTTCATTAACGTTGAAAGCAATAGAGTAAATATCAGCAGTTTGTTCTGTTGCACCTGTTGCACCACCAGTTAGTTCGTTTCTTTGCGCACCAACTGTTACTGAACCCATTGCATATTTAACGAATACAGCTGAGTCTTCTTTGTCATCAACACCAGAACCAGCTTCGGTTTCACCGTAACCACCTCCAAATGTTAGACCATCAACACCCATTGATGAACCATCAATAGATAGACCGATGCTGTATCCTCCACCTTCACCAGATCCAGATGTTGCACCATCAGAATTGTTTGTTGATGATCCTGGTCCGTATGCAGCGTCAACTGTAACTGCATCAAAAGTGTTTACATATTGGAATCTACCGCTTGATCCTAGTCTGCTTGATAGACCACTAGCTGTAGTATCTAAACCATCCCAAACTTCTTCGTTTGCAGATGGAGTCATGTCGTCATAGTTTGCAAGTCCTGATCCAGATCCTTGGTCAAATGCAATCGTACCCATATCACCCATGTTTACAGATAATTTAGCAGAGTCCATTCCACCAGCTTGTTCACCCATGTTCATGAAGTATGATACAGCCATACCGTTGTCCATTTCACCAGATATGTTGAAATTGAATTCATTATCCATACCCATTGGGTTACCAGTAACTTCGCTACTATGTTGATTAGTGTATGTTACTGCTAAGCTACCAGTTACAGATACATCAGCTGCGTTCGCTGAGCATACTGCAAGTGATCCAGCTAATGCAGATACACCTATTTTTTTAAAGTTATTCATAAAACTCCTTTGTTATTTTTCATATATGAATGCTGAGAAAGTATATTAAAATAGCAAAAAATATCGTGTTTTTTGGCTTAAATGCCCAAATTATGTAATAGTGTTGCTTTTTTATCACACTATTTAATTAGTAATACGATTAAAATTAGTTAAATACGTCTTTAATTTCAATCTATAAAGTTTTATTTAATTTCCTATGAGAATTATTTTAATTATTTCCTGCACACTTTTGTTACTCAATTCATGCGGAATTTATAGACCTACTGATGCAAGAGTAGTCTCACCTAATGCAGACGAAAGAGTAAAAAAAAATATTGAAGAAGGAAGAGGTTTTAGACTTTCAGGCGCTCTAAATAGAGGTAATGGAAATTTTTTATTTGCATCATCCAACCCTATGTGGAGAGCAAGTTTAGATAAGCTAGGATTCGTGCCTTTAAATGTTGTTGATTACAGTGGCGGAGTAATTATTACTGACTGGTACAGTGATAACAGTAAGGATGAGATTAAAATTACTGTAAGATTTTTATCTAATGAGATTAGATCAGACTCTCTAAAAGTAATTATTCACACAAAAAATTGTAAATCTTATAATGATTGTACAATTTCAGAAATCAATAATTCTACCAATAATGAAATTCGTTTAGCAATTTTAAAAAAAGCTGCTGAAATAGAAAAGAATGACTTGGCTCTTAAAAAAGAAAAACTTGGTGAGTATAAAATTAAAACAGACACTAACTAAAGTTTTAAAATAAATGTCTGATGTCTCTAGATATAATTTTCAATTAATAGAAAATCAATGGCAAAATTTTTGGCAAAAAAATAAAACTTTTTCGTCTAGAATCGATCTTCAAAAACCCAAGTTTTATTGTCTTGAAATGTTTCCTTATCCTTCGGGCAGGATACACATGGGACATGTTAGAAATTATACTATTGGCGATGTTTTATCACGTTATAAATCATTATGTGGTTATAACGTTTTACACCCAATGGGATGGGACTCATTCGGTATGCCTGCGGAAAACGCTGCTAAACAAAATAATACAAATCCTAAAACTTGGACAGAGCAAAATATCCTAAATATGAAAACTCAACTTAAACAACTAGGTTTGTCAATTGATTGGGACAGAGAGATCTCAACTTGTTCTGATGAATATTATAAACATCAACAAAAACTTTTTTTAGAATTGTACGATAAAGGTTTAATTTACAGAAAAGAAAGTTACGTAAATTGGGATCCTGTTGATGAAACTGTTCTAGCTAATGAGCAAGTCATTGATGGCAAAGGGTGGAGGTCTGGAGCAATAGTTGAAAGAAAAAAATTAAATCAATGGTTTTTTAAAATAACTTACTTTTCTGAGGAATTGCTTAAAGAATTAGACAATCTAAATGAATGGCCAAACAAAGTAAAAACAATGCAAAGAAATTGGATTGGTAAATCTTTTGGTTGTGAAGTTGATTTTAAAATTGAAGGCTCAAAAAATATTAAATCAATCAAATGTTATACTACAAGACCTGACACTTTATTTGGACTTTCATTTTTAGCTTTATCAGTTGATCATCCAATATCAAAAAATTATATAAATGATGAAAATTTTATTAAATTCAAAAGTGAATGCTCAAAAGCTGGAACAACAGAAGAAGCCATTGCTCAAGCCCAGAAAATAGGATTTAAAACTAACCTTGTGGCAGTTAACCCATTAGATAAAAATCTAAAAGTTCCTGTATATTTTGCAAATTTTGTATTAATGGATTATGGACTTGGTGCTGTATTTGGCTGTCCTGCTCACGATCAAAGAGATCTAGATTTTGCAAAAAAATATGAACTTGCCGTAAAAACAGTGGTTAAACCGAATGATGCTGATGCCAATTTTAAAGTAACAGAGGAGGCCTACACCGGATCAGGAATTTTGTTTAACTCTAATTTTTTAAATGGATTAAAGGTACCTGATGAAGCTATTTTAAAAACAATTGAAATACTTGAACAAAAAAAATTAGGAAAAAGAAAAACAAATTATAGATTAAAAGATTGGGGTGTATCTAGACAAAGATATTGGGGTTGTCCTATTCCTATCGCTTATGATGAGGAAAATAAAATTGTCAAAATTCCAGAAGATCAGCTTCCAGTTAGATTACCAAGAAATGTAAATATAAATACAAATGGAAACCCATTAGATAAAGAAGATGACTGGAAAAAGGTAATTATAGATGGAAAAAAGTGTCTGAGAGAAACAGATACATTAGACACTTTTGTGGATTCTTCATGGTATTTTTTAAGATTTTGTTCCTCTAAAAACAAAACAAAACCATTTGATAAAAATGAAATAGATTATTGGATGCCTGTTGATCAATATATTGGGGGTGTAGAACATGCTATTTTGCATCTTCTCTATTCTAGATTCTTCATGAGAGCTATAAATTTAAAAAATGAAAAAATTCAGTTAACTGAGCCATTTAAAGGTCTTTTCACACAAGGAATGGTTTGCCATGAAACTTACAAAGATGAAAATAATAATTGGCTTTATCCGAACGAGGTATTTTCTGAAAATGGAAAAGAATATTTTTTATTAAAAGATCGAAATAAAAAAGTAAAAATTGGTCCTTCAGAATCTATGTCGAAATCAAAAAAAAATACTATTGATCCAGAAATTATAATTAATCAATACGGAGCTGATGCAGTCAGATTTTTTATATTATCTGATAGTCCACCAGAAAAAGATGTTCAGTGGTCAGATGAAGGTATGATTTCATCATATAAGTTTATACAAAAATTTTGGACTTTAAATGAAAAAATTAGTCAAATAACGAAACTCAAAAATTGTTCGGATAGTTCGGAGATAGATATTTTCACAAACCGTGCGATAAATAAAATTAATCAGGCTTTAGAGAAATTTCGATATAATTTGATAATATCCACATGTCATGAAATATATTCCTTTTTTAATAAGATAGCTGATTTAAATAAAAATTTTAAAAATTTAAAAAATAATTTTGAAAAAATTTTAATTATTATATCACCAGTAATGCCACATATTTCAAATGAATGCCTTGATAAACTTAATTGTAAAAATGATATTAAATGGCCTGAAGTCTCTAAAGAAATTTTGGAAAATGAAACAATTGTACTTGTAATTCAAATTAACGGAAAAAAAAAATATACAATTGAAGTTGAAAAAGATATTGATGAGGAAACAGCAACAAAAAAAATAAATGAGGCAAATTTATTAGAAAAACATAATAATACTAAAAAATTTATTCGAACTATTTATGTAAAAAATAGATTAATAAATTATATTTATAATTAAGAATGAAAAAATTAATTGTTATCTTATTGTTCTTTGCAGTGAGTTGTGGTTACAAACCAATATACTCAAAAAACGATCAGTTAGATTTAGAATTTAGCAAAATTATATTAAATGGAGATGAAAAAATAAACAGGCAAATAATTAATATTATTAATTTCAAGGAAAACCTCTCAAGTAATTATGAGTTATTATTAGAAACAACTTTTAATACTGAGGAAACTTCTAAAAACCTTAAAGGGGAAGTTAAAACTTATCGATCTATTATTAAAACACAATTGGTAATAAAAAAAGATGAAAAAGTATTTAAAAATAAAAATTTTCTTAATGAATTTTCTTACAATAACAAAGATAATAAATACGAACTTACAAAGTATCAAAATGAAATAAAGAATAGTCTGATCAATGATTTATCAGGAGAAATTATTCTATTTTTGAAATTACTATGATCTTAAAACTTTCGGATCTAACAAAAAACTTTCCAAAAGCTCAAAAATTTTATCTGCTATATGGTCAAAATACTGGACAGATCGAAGAAATTATAAACAAGCTTTTTAAGGAAAAATTGTCAAAAAATATATACAATTACGATGAAAGTGAAGTAATTACTAATATTGATGAATTTGAAGAAAATATTTTAAACAAATCATTTTTTGATAATGATAAATTAATAATTATTAACCGCGGAACAGATAAAATTTTAAATGTAATTGAAAATTTAATTTCAAGAACAATATCAGAAACTACAATTGTAATTAAATCAAATATTTTAGAAAAAAAATCTAAGCTAAGAAACTTTTTTGAAAAAAATAAAAATACTATATGTATTCCTTTTTATGAAGACAATTATCAATCGTTGTTACAAATCTCAAAAGATTTTTTTACAAAAAACAAAATTAATATATCAATACAAAATATAAATTTTTTAATAGAAAGAAGTAAAAAAAATAGAATTAATCTTTTAAATGAATTAGAAAAAATTAAAATTTTTTATCAAGAAAAATTATCAATTAGATTTGAAGATATCATAAAACTAACTAGCTCTGCAGAAAATTATAATATATCCGAACTGACTGATCAATGTTTGTTAAAAAATAAAAAAAAAATAACCAATATATTAAACGAGAATATATCTTCTCATGAAGATAACATTTTAATTTTAAGATCCCTTTTATTCAAACTGAAAAGGTTAAAAAAACTTAAAAAAGAAATTGAAAAACAAAAAAATCAAGAACTTGTTATCTCATCATTTAGACCGGCAATTTTTTGGAAAGATAAAGATAACATTAAACAACAAATTAAAATTCTATCTTTAGAGGATATTAAAGCATTTATAGTAAAAATTAATAAAATGGAGCTTATGATTAAACAAAATTCAAATATATCAACTGAGATTACAAATAATTTTATTTTTGAGACAATAAATTCCTCTAATAGTTAGTTTTTATAATATCTATTATTTTATTTAACTGATCTACTTCTTTAAATGAAAATGTAATTGTGCCTTTATTATTTTTATTGTTTTTAATTACAACATTTAGCCCAATTTTTTCTGATAAAGATTTTTCTAAATCGATTATGTTTATGTCTTTATGTTTTTTTAATTGAGATTTTTTCTTTCTAAAAATTTTAACAAAATTTTCTGCCTGCCTTACAGAAAGTTTGTTATCAAAGATTTTTTTTGCAACAAAACTGGCATTTTCTAAGCCAACCAAAATTTTTGCATGGCCTGCTGAAATTTTCTGCTTTTCTAATAATTCTATAACTTCATCTGGGAGAGTTAAAAGTCTTAATGAGTTAGAAATATGACTTCTGCTTTTACCGATAAATTTTGAAACTTTTTCTTGATCATAAGAAAATTCATCAATTAAGCGCTTATAGCCTTGAGCTTCCTCTAATGGATTAAGGTCATTTCTTTGAACATTTTCAACAATTGCAAATTCTAGAGATTTTAAATCATCTGCTTCGGTGATTACAACTGGAACAGTGTGAAGACCTGCTTTTTGAGCAGCAAGCCATCTTCTCTCTCCAGCAATTATTTCAAACTTAGACTTATCACTATCTGACTTTCTTACAATGATAGGCTGTATCATCCCTCTTTCTCTAATCGAATTGGTAAGATCCTCTAAATTAGACTCATCAAAAATTTTTCTCGGTTGATATTTATTAGGTATTAAATCAGTAACAGACAACTTATTATTTTGAGTTTCAACCTTTGTTTCACCTATCAATGAAGATAATCCTCTTCCTAATCCTTTTTTAATTTTATCCATTAAGCAGCGCTCCCAAATGATGATTCTTGATTTATAAATTCATCAGTAAAATTAAAATATGATTTACTACCCGGACATGATTTATCATAAATTAAAACTGGCATACCATGCGAAGGAGCCTCGGATAACCTCACGTTTCTTGGTATCACAGTTGAATAAACTTTATTACTAAAATAGTCTCTAGCTTCTTTTTCGACTTGAGATGATAACTTATTTCGCTTGTCATACATTGTTAAAAGTATACCTCTTATTTTTAAATCTGGATTTAAACTTACTTTTATTCTTTCAATTGTTTTCATTAGTTGAGTTAATCCCTCGAGAGCAAAAAATTCTGTTTGCAATGGTACTAGGAGAGAACTAGATGACACTAACGCCATTACAGTCAAGAGACTCAATGAGGGTGGACAATCAATAAGAACATAATCGTAAAATCCTCTAGAATTGTTTAAATAAGCGGTTAATTTAACTTTTAAAATAAAGGCTCTATTGCCATCATCAGCTGTTTCGAGCTCCAATCCTGATAAATCTACATTAGATGTGATAATATCTAAATTATTAAACTGTGTTTTCTTAATTACTTCACTTATTTCTTTGGAGCCATTCAATACACCATAAATTGTTTCACTCGAATTGTCAGTATTCGATAACCCTAGTCCGGTTGTTGCATTTCCTTGTGGATCTAGATCAATAACTAAAATTTTTTTATCATGTTGAGATAATCCTGCAGCGAGATTTATTACTGTAGTCGTTTTTCCTACACCACCCTTTTGATTTATAACTGAGATAATTTGCATTTAATTATTTTCTTTAATTTTTTTTTTAATTTTTTTAATTTTTGTTATATTTAATAAAAATGAATCTTTACTAGTTAAACTTTTTTTTTCTATATACTCTAAATCCCATTTTGTTTTAGAGTCTTCAAAAATTTTTTTTCCATTCTTACCCATAAAAAAAATTAAATTTTTATATTTAGAAAAATTTTCATAAACTAAATCTAAAACCATTGGCATTGGTTTAAATGCTCTCGACATAATTGTACCTGTTTTTAAATTTTTTTTTTCGAATATATTTTTTTGAAAAACTCTTGTATTTAAATTTAATTTTTGTGAAACTTCTTTCAGAAAATGGCTTTTATGGTGACTTTTTTCATAAAGATGTACATTCATTTTATTTTTCATATTTTTTAGCATAATTGCTATTATAATTCCTGGCATCCCTCCTCCTGATCCTAAATCTGTAGTTGTATTACTATTAAAATCAATAAAATCAATAATTTGCGCTGAATCTATAATATGACGATCAATTATTGATTGTTTTGTTGCTGTTTTTTTGCTTATCAGGTTAATATTTCTATTTTTTTCTAAAACAAGGGATATATAACTTTCAAAGTCCAAAAATGTTTCACGTGAAACATTTAAGCCATTGAGTCTTGTGTAAGA
>TARA_B100001057_G_scaffold501048_1_pt1 | contig 14292 bp, 12 predicted proteins | sample TARA_B100001057 | Tara Oceans TARA_B100001057 (sample SAMEA2621839) | marine metagenome | biome: marine biome (ENVO:00000447); feature: surface water layer (ENVO:00002042); material: "saline water (ENVO:00002010), including plankton (ENVO:xxxxxxxx)" | depth 5 m
TCTATGACCTTATGAAAAGAGTGCTCAATATTTCTTCTTTTTTTGGGTTTTATATAAACTCGATCACCCTCAGCTAAAGTAAAAAAATGACTAGTGTCATTTTCATTAATGGATACATCATTAAACCTTAAAAGTTCTGATTCCCATATATCTAAGAAATCAGCTAGACTTTTGTAAGAGTCATTTTTTTTTGCAATAATATATGGAACTTCATTACTTAATTTAATTGAATAAATGTGATTTGGATTTGAATCAATATCTAAATTTTCTTTTTCTATTTTCTTTTTTTTATTATCAAAATCAAATAAATAATATTTTTCAATTAACCTTATTAAATTATTTGCATACTCAGGATCAGTTGCGTACCCAGCCTTTTTTAATCCTTTAGCCCATCCTTTATAGTCAGTTATTTTTAAATTAAAAAGGCTACTATATCTTCCTTTATTGCTTAAAAATAAAGAATGATCTATATAAGAATCTTTTACTAATTTATATTTTCTAAAACACTCATTTTTCTCATCATCATCATAATATGTTCGTCCCCCTTCCCAATTCGAATGACATTTTATTCCAAAATGATTATTTGAATTAACTGCTAACTCACTTTTTCCAGATCCTGATTCTAATATTCCTTGAGCCAATTTTATACTTGCTGGAATTCCATAAATATTCATGTGTTCAATTGCCAAGTCTTTATAATCGTTAATATAAATTTCTACTTTATTTAAATTTTGAGAATAAAAAATAAATGGAACAAATAAAAAAAAATAAAAATATTTCATAATAATTATAAGTTAACTCCCTGAAGTCCCTGTAGACCTCCGGTATGTAGGACTAATATACGAGAATCTTTTGGCAATTTATTTTTTGAAATCATATCAAATAAACCAAAAAATAATTTTGAAGTGTAAATTGGATCCAACATGATTGCATATGTATTTTTAAAATCTTTAATAAATTTTTTTAACTCATCATTAACTTGTCCAAATCCTCCAAAATTATACTCAGAGTTTATTTCCCAGTTCATTGTTTTTACTTTTTCTGAAATAATATTTTTAATTTGATAATTATTTTTAAAAGAAGAAAAACCTAAAAAAGACTGATCAAACTTTAATGATTTAATTATACCAACTGATGTACAACCGGATCCAATTGAACAACAAATAATATCATAATGTTCATTTACTTCATCCATTATTTCTTCACAACCTTTGATGCCAAATTCATTAAATCCACCCTCGGGGATAACAAAAACATTTTCTTCAGATTTAATGATTTTTTTAAAAATTGGATTATTGTATTTACTATTTCTATAGGTTGATCTATCTAAAAAAAATAAATCCATTTTATTTTTTTTACAAAAAGATAATGTGGGATTTTCAATTGACAATTTACATCCTCTGACCAGTCCAAATGATTTTATATTGTTTTTTTTTGCTAACCAACTTAATGCATGTAAATGATTAGAGTAAGCTCCCCCGAAACTTAAAATTTTTTTTATTTTTTTTTCTTTAATGTATTTAAAATTATAATTTAATTTTCTCCATTTATTTCCAGAAACAATATCATGAATTAAATCTTCTCTTTTTATAAACAACTTAATATTATTAGAGTTATTAATATTTAATTTTAATTCTTTAATCTTTGAAGGTAATTTAAAATTCATTTTTCTTTTACTAATTTTGTTAATTAATAATTTAATTTGGAAAGATTTTCAAAAATAAACAAACTATCTACTGATGAATATTATTATTCAAAAGATGGATATATTATATTTACAAAAAAGTACTTATTGAAACGTGGCTACTGTTGCAAGAATGGATGTAAACACTGCCCATATAATAGACAAAATGAAAAAAAATAAATTTTTTAACGAAATACGTGAGGGTATCCCAAAAATACTACCAAAAAAATACATCTATAATAAAAAAATTAATCACGCTCCTCACAGAAAAGATATTTTAACTTTTGAAGAAAAAAAATTAGCTCTTAAAAATGCCTTAAGATATTTCCCAAAAGAAAATCATAAAATTTTATTAAATGAATTTTATGACGAATTAAAAAAATATGGCAGAATATACATGTACAGATTCAAGCCTAATTATGAAATTTCAGCAAGAAATATTAACTCATACCCACATGAAAGCAAGCAAGCTGCTGCAATAATGATGATGTTAAGTAATAATTTGGATGTTGCCGTTGCTCAACACCCTGAAGAATTAATCACTTATGGTGGTAATGGATCAGTTTTTCAAAATTGGGCTCAATATAGATTAACAATGAAGTATTTATCTCAAATGAATGACAAACAAACTTTAGTCATTTATTCAGGTCACCCAATGGGGCTATTTCCATCCAATAAAAACGCACCAAGAGTAGTCGTAACAAATGGTATGATGATACCAAACTATTCCAAGCAAGATGATTGGGAAAAATTTAATGCAATGGGAGTTACACAATTTGGACAAATGACAGCTGGATCGTTTATGTACATTGGCCCACAAGGAATTGTTCATGGAACAACAATTACAATTCTAAACGCTTTGCGAAAAATAAAAAAACAAAATAAAAATAGCTGGAAATTATTTTTGACATCAGGCCTTGGCGGTATGAGTGGAGCTCAACCTAAAGCTGCAAAAATAGCTGGTATAACAAGCATAACAGCTGAAGTAAATAAAAATGCAATAATAAAAAGACATGAACAAGGCTGGATTGATGAAATAATTGATAATATTAGTGATTTAATCAAGAGAGTTAAATTTTTAAAATCAAATAATAAAATCTCGTCTATTGGATTCTTAGGAAATATTGTTGAAATATGGGAGGAATTTCAAAAAAGAAATATTTTTATTGATATAGCATCAGATCAAACATCACTTCATAATCCATGGTCTGGTGGATATTACCCCATATCCCTATCATTTGATGAGGCAAATAAAATGATTAAAAAAAATCCAGATCTATTTAAATCCCACGTTAAAAAATCATTACTCAGACAAGTAAAATCAATAAATTATCATACCAAAAAAGGTACATATTTTTTTGATTACGGAAATGCATTTCTTTTAGAGTCAGGGAGAGCCAAAGCAAATATTTTCAAGAAAAATGGACTATATAAATACCCCTCTTATGTTCAAGATATAATGGGGCCAATATGCTTTGATTATGGATTTGGACCATTCAGGTGGGTTTGCGCATCAAATAAAAAGAAAGATCTCAAAATAACTGACCAAATTGCAATTGATGTTTTGAAAAAATTACAAGAAAAATCACCTGAAGAAATTAAAGAGCAAATGGAGGATAATATTAAATGGATAAACTCAGCTCAAAAAAATAATTTAGTAGTTGGGTCTCAATCTAGAATATTGTATGCAAATAGTGAGGGAAGAATTAAAATTGCCCTAGAATTTAATAAAGCAATAAAAAAAGGAATTATTGGACCTATTATTTTAGGAAGAGATCATCATGATGTTGCTGGCACTGATTCTCCATTTAGAGAAACCTCTAATATATATGATGGCTCTCAGTTTACCTCAGATATGGCTATTCACAATGTTATTGGCGATAGTTTTAGAGGAGCTACTTGGGTTTCAATTCATAATGGTGGAGGAGTTGGTTGGGGCGAAGTTATAAATGGCGGTTTTGGTTTATTGTTAGATGGATCTAAACAATCTGAAAAAAATCTTAAAAGTATGCTTTATTGGGATGTGAATAATGGTATTACAAGAAGATCTTGGGCAAGAAACCAAGGAGCAATTAATACAATTAAAAGAGAAATGAAAAAAAATAAACAATTAAAAGTAACAATTCCTGAAATTGTAAATGAAGATTTAATTAATTCGATTTCAGAAACGAAATAATTTTATTCATTATCAAATTAATATTTTCTGTATTACTTCCAGAGGCTGAAGCAAAAAAATCTTGCCCACCTCCAGAACCATTAATTTCTGCTGAAAATCTTTTTATTAATTCTGATGCATTCCAATCCTTTCTCGTTATCAAATCCCTTGAAATTCCTATATTAAAAATTACTTTATTATTGACAATAGAAAATATAGCAAGAAAAAAATTTTTATGACTATTTATAAATTCAAATGATATATTTTTTAAACTTTTAGATTCTATTTCTGTAGAACAAACAAGAACATTTAAATCATTTATCTTTTTAATTGACTTAACTAAATCTTTTTTTATTGATGATAACTCTCTTTTTTCTAAAACTTCTAATCTTTCTTTCAAGTTTTTATTTTCTGATATAAGATTTTCTACAGATTTGAGAGGATTTTGAATATTTTTTAAAGCATTACCTATTTGGGTATATTTTTTAGAAAAAGAATTATAATAATTTATCGCACCAGTGCTTGTAACTGCTTCAATTCTCCTAACACCCGAAGCTATAGATGTTTCAGAAATAATTTTAAATAATCCAATTTCCGATGTATTCCTAACATGTGTCCCTCCACATAATTCAATTGATTCATGAAATTTAATAATTCTTACTGTCTCATTATACTTTTCTCCAAATAATGCAATTGCACCCATTTTTTTTGCTTCAGAAATTGGAACATTTATCCTTTCGTCTAAGACATGAGAAAAAAATATACTATCATTTACTATTTTTTCTATTTCAATTATTTTTTGATTATCTAATTTCTCAAAATGAGAAAAATCAAATCTTAGATGTTTGGAATTAACTAATGACCCTTTTTGTTCTACATGGTCACCTAAAGTAGTTTTTAATGCTTTATGAAGGAGATGAGTAGCTGTGTGATTTATAGAATTTAGCTTTCTTTTATTAGTATCAACTTTCAAAATAAATTCAGACTCTAAATTTTCAGGTAATTTTTCTACTAAATGATGTATTAAATTATTTTCTTTTTTTGTGTCTAAAATTTCTATGACACTATTATCATGTTTTAGAAACCCCACATCTCCAACTTGCCCTCCTCCCTCTGGGTAAAATGGTGTTTCGTTAAACACAATTTGAAAAAGTTTTTTTCCTTTTATATCAACTTCACGATACATTAAAACTTTAACTTCACGCTCAAACGAATCGGGAAATTCATAACCTAAAAACCCGTTACTTTTTTCATTATTTACTGTAATCCATTCCTTAGCTGAATTGCTCGAAGCTAATTTTGATCTTTCTTTTTGTTGATTAAGTAACTTAATAAATTCTTTTTCTGAAAAACTCATTCCATTCTCTTCTAGAATTAAAGAAGTTAAATCCTTAGGAAAACCATATGTATCATAAAGCTCAAATACTTTAATAGAATCGATTGTACTAGTTTTAGAATTTTTGACAATATCTTCAATTATAGAGTTACCTTTTTCTAAAGTCTTAAAAAAAGATTTTTCTTCCTCTAAAATTATATTAGTTACATATTTAATCTGATTTTTAATTTGAGGGGAAGTCTTAAAAAATTGATCAAATAGTATTTCAACCATCTCATATAAAAAGGGTGTTTTAAAATTCAAAAATGAAAAACCATATCTAACAGCTCTTCTTAATATTCTTCTTATAACATAGCCGGCCCCAACATTACTTGGCATTTGCCCATCAAAAACAGCAAATGAAATAGCTCTTATATGATCAACTATAACTCTTATAGCAATATCTTTTTCTAAATTTTTTCCATAGATAAAATTTGATTTCTTTGAAATATGAGAAATTAAACTAGAAAAAATATCTGTATCATACGTAGATCTCTTATTCTGAAGAACCATACATAGTCTTTCAAAACCCATTCCAGTATCCACATGTTTTTTTAATAAGTTTTCTAAATCTCCATTTTCCTTTCTATTAAATTCCATAAAGACTAAATTCCATAGTTCAATAACTTCAGGATCATCTTTATTAATCAAGGACTCACCAGCTACCTTAGCTCTTTTTTCGTTTGATCTTAAATCAATATGAATTTCAGAACAAGGCCCACAAGGTCCAATGCTACCCATTTCCCAAAAGTTATATTCTTTAGCACAAGAAATAATTCGATTTTTTGGTAAAAGGTTTGACCAAATAATTTTAGACTCCTTATCTTCTTTTAAATCATCTTTTTCATTGCCAGAAAAAATAGTTACATATAATCTATCTTTATCAATTTTAAGACAATCAGTTAAAAATTCCCATGACCATAAAATTGCTTCTTTTTTAAAATAATCTCCAAATGACCAGTTACCTAACATTTCAAACATGGTGTGATGATATGTATCATGTCCAACTTCTTCTAAATCATTATGTTTTCCTGAAACCCTTAAGCATCTTTGAGAATTTACAGCTCTGGAGTTTTTGGGATAAATATTTCCTAAAAAAATGTCTTTAAATTGATTCATTCCTGCATTAACAAACATCAAAGTAGGGTCGTTTTTAATCACTAATGAAGATGGATTTGCGTACAAGTGTTGCTTATTTTTAAAAAATGAAATAAAATTTTCTCTAATTTGTTCAGAATTCATAACAGTAAACTAAGTATAAAAAAAGATCTCTATCAAATAATTTATATACATTTGCAATCAAGAAAACCTTTATAGGTTTAAATTTAACTAATTATTATCAGAAATGATAAAAACTAAATACTATTACGACAAGGAAAGTCTCAGTTATAAAAAAATTAAAAAAACTAAAACTGAAATTTTAAAAACTATTGCTCTTTATTTACTACCTTTTTTAGGGCTTAATTCAATTGTATGTATCATAATTTTATCCTTTTTTCCCACCCCTAAAGAAATAATTCTGGAAAAAGAAGTATCACAACTAAATTCAGAATACAAAAAAATCGAACAAAAAATAAAATCAGCAGAACTAATCCTAGAAGATTTACAAACAAAAGATGAGAATATTTACAGAATAATATTGAATACAAAATCAATAAATAATGATATTCGACAAGCTGGTTTTGGTGGTGTAGATAAATATAAAGATTTTGAAAAATATAAATCAACTGATTTAATTATTGATATTTCAAAAAAAACTGAACAAATTGTAAAAAAATTAGGTGTTCAATCTAAGTCATTTAATGAAATTATTCAATTAGCTAAAGATCATAAAAATAAACTAAGATGTATCCCATCAATTCAACCTATTTCCGATAAAGATTTATCCAGAATCTCATCTGGATTTGGTTACAGAATAGATCCACATTATGGAATAAGAAAATTTCATACAGGAACTGATTTCGCTGCACCGAGAGGTACTCCTATTTATGCTACAGGGAATGGAAAAGTAATTAAAGCTGAAAACAGATCTAGAACTGGTTACGGTAAATATATTGTAATAGATCATGGATACAACTTCAAAACACAATACGCACATTTAAATAAATTAGCAGTTAGTGTTGGACAAAATATTAAAAGAGGGCAATTAATTGGATACGTTGGAAGTACTGGAAAATCAACAAGTCCCCATTTACACTATGAAGTTAGAATAAATGATGAAAAAGTTAATCCTATTGATTATTTTTACAGTGACTTAACAATTGAAGAATATGAAGAAATTCAAAAAATTAATTCACAATAACGTTCTTACTATAATTAATTTTAATCATAAACTAATTTTTTATAGTATAATATTTTTTTCTGTAACCTTCATAAATTTTAAAGCTTCAAGTCAACAAAATATTGATTCTTTGAATCTCTCTTTAAAAAAATCTGTAAATACAATAAATATTACTGCAGTAGGTGACATCATGTTTGGAACAAATTTTCCTTCTAAAAAATATCTACCAAAAAATGAAGATTGCATCCCTCTAGTTGAAAATGTTAAAAAATATTTCAATGAATCTGATATTATTTTTGGAAATTTAGAAGGATGTATTTCAAATGACGCTCCGCCTAGAAAAAGATGTAACGACCCAACAAAATGTTATTTATATAAAATGCCAAAAAAATTTAGCAATTGTCTTGAACATATTGGTTTTAATTTAATTAGTCTTGCAAATAATCACACTTGGGATTTCGGTGAAGAAGGGGTTGAAGACACAAAAGAAGCACTTGATAATCTCAATATAAATTATGCAGGCCTCGATTACAAGCCATCTACCATATTTAATTTAAATAATCAAAAAATTGGATTTTGTTCATTTGCCCCTAATTATAGAACTCCATCAATTTTAAAAATAGAAAAAGCAAAGGATATTGTAAAAGAGCTATCCAAAACATGTGAAATTGTTATTGTCTCTTTTCATGGAGGAGGAGAAGGAGCAAATTATCAAAATGTTACTCGAAAAACAGAGTATTGTTATGGTGAAAATAGAGGAAATGTTTATGAATTTGCTCATGCAATGATTGATGCAGGTGCAGATATTATTATTGGACATGGACCACATGTTTCTAGGGCAATAGAAATATATAAAAATAAATTAATTGCTTATAGTTTAGGTAATTTTTGTACTTATGGCAGATTCAATTTATCGGGATCTAAAGGAATTGCACCAATATTAAATATTGAAATAAATCAAACTGGTGATTTTGTTTCAGGTAAAATAATCCCAATTAAACAAATTAACAGAGGATATGTGTATTATGACAAGGAAAAAAAATCAATAAAAAAAATAAAAGAATTAACTAAATTAGATTTTCCGGATTCCTTATTAGAAGTTGATGATGAGGGAAATATATATGTTAAGTAAATAAGTTTTATGGAAAAATTATATTACTCGATTGGTGAAATTTCAAAAATCTTAAATATTTCTACTTCAAAAATTAGATTTTGGGAGAAGGAGTTTAATACTGTAAATCCGAAAAAAAATAAAAAAGGAAATAGATTATTTACAAAAAAAGATATAAATAAAATAAAGTTAATCCAACATTTATTAGAGGACAAAAAATATACAATTCAGGGTGCAAAAAATAAAATTAGAACCAACCCAAATAAAGTAGAAACACATCAAAAAGTTATTGATAATTTAAAAAAAATTAAAAAAGAATTGATCGAAATTAGAAAGAGCCTAAATTAAATAATTTTCAATGTAATCTTTAATAGCATAATCAATTGAAGTAAATTTTTTTGTGTAACCAACTTTCCTTAATTTTTTTATTTCAGCTTTTGTATAATTTTGATACTTTTGACTAATATTTTTAGGTATTTTAATATATTCTATTGACTCTTTCTTGTTCATAAACTTGAAAACAAAACTTATTAAATTATTAAATGAAGTTGCTTCACCAGAACCAACATTAAAAATTCCTGATTCAATTTTCATTTTATACAAGAAAAATATAACATCTACTAAATCTTTTATGTAAATAAAATCTCTACATTGATCACCGTCACTTAAGCTCTTATCATTAGACTTAAATAGTTTCATTTTATTTGTTTTAGATATTTTATGAAAAGATTGAAATATGATTGATGCCATTTTTTCTTTTTTTGATTCATCAAAACCAAATACATTGAAAAACTTGAGACCAAACCAACTTGGTGGAACTTTCTTTTGAGAAAGAACATATTTATCAAAATTATGTTTTGATTCAGCATATAAATTTAATGGTTTTAAAAAACTTACTTCTTTATGATCATCAGAGAATCCAAATTTACCATCACCATATGTTGCTGCTGAAGATGCATAAATTAGGGGGATTGAATATTTTACACATTTACTCCAAATATGCTTACTGTATTGAAAATTATATTTATTTAAATATTCAAAATCTGTTTCAGTTGTATCAGTAATAGCACCTAAATGAATTATGTAATCTATTTTTTTTTTATTAATGTCAATAAAATCAAATAACATATCGACATGTACAAAAAAACAGTCTTTTAATTTTTTATCTGAAGACATAAAAAAATCAACTAAGATTATGGAATGTATTTTTTTCTCAATTAAATATAAAGCTACAGCCTTACCTATAAAACCCGAAGCACCAGTTACTATAATCAAACTTTAAAAAATTTATATTTCATATAAATATAGTTAGTATATTTGGCATACTATGAAAAAAAAGACAGTCTATCTTACAAGAAGAGAACGTTTCTCAGCAGCACATGTGTTAAAAAATGATAATTTAACTAATACTGAAAATAAAAATATTTTTGGTAAATGTTTGAATATGCATGGGCACAATTATCATATGTTCATAACTGTAAAAGGCCAAGTTGAACAAAAAACTGGATTTGTTTGTGACTTAAAAGAACTTAGTATTGTTATCAAAAAATCCATAATTGATAAGCTAGATCATCAATTTTTAAATGAAGTTGAGTTCATGAAAGGAAAAATATCTTCAACAGAAAACCTTTGTATCTCTGTTTGGGACGAATTAGAAGAAATCTTGAAATCTAAACTCAAATGTGAACTACATTGTGTTAAAATATATGAAACTGAAAACAATATTTTTGAATATTTTGGAAACAATAACTAACTAAAAATGAAAGAAAAAGAATACGACATGAAATATAAACCCACTCCATCAGAAATTAATCAATTTCCTGATTTACAAAATGGACCATCCTCATTAATTAAAGGTTCACCAGTTGCCATACAACAAGTAGGAGTTCATAATTTCAAAATTCCTTTAAAATATAAAACAAGAAATGGGGCTAATATTCAATTAGAAACGAAAGTAACAGGATCGGTTTCACTTGAGGCTCATAAAAAAGGAATTAATATGTCCAGAATTATGAGAAGATTTTATGATTTTAAAAATGATTTTATCTGTGATCAATTAGAAAATATTTTATTAAAATACAAAAGTGATTTAGATACATTTGATGCTAAAATCGGATTGCATTTTTCATATCCTATCATTAAAGAATCATTAAGATCAATTAATAAAGGCTATCAATATTATAATATAACAATTGAGGGCAGTTTAGATAATAAAGGAGAATACAAAAAAATAATGCATTTTGATTTTGTTTATTCATCTGCTTGCCCATGCTCATTTGAACTAGCAGAATATGCAAGAAAAGAAAGAAATATTCCAACAGTAGCTCATTCTCAGAGATCCGTGGCGCGAATTTCAATTGAAATTGAAGATTTTATTTGGATTGAAGATTTACAAGAACTATGTGATAAAGCTCTCCAAACTGAAACTCAAGTAATTGTGAAAAGAGAAGATGAAATGGCTTTTGCAGAACTTAATGGTTCCTATCTCAAATTTGTTGAAGACGCAGCAAGATTGTTGTACGAACAACTGATCAAAGATAAACGAATTATTGACTTTAGAGCTATTTGTTCTCATCAAGAATCTTTGCATTCACATGATGCAATTTCAGTAATTTGCGCACCTAATAGTAAATTTAGTAGTGATGTTTCTCACGAACTATGGTCAAGTCTAATTCATACATCATAAAATACTAATTATGAAAGCATTTATTTTTCCTGGTCAAGGCTCTCAATTTTCGGGTATGGGAAAGGACTTGTATAGTATTAACAAAGCAAAAAAATTATTTCATTTTGCTAATGAAATTTTAGGTTTTAACATTTCAAATATTATGTTTAATGGAACCAGTGAAGATTTAAAACAAACAAATGTTACACAACCTGCAATATTTATTCACTCAGTAATATTAGCATCTATTAATGATGATTTTAATCCTGATATGTTAGCAGGTCACTCTTTGGGAGAAATTTCAGCCCTGACTTCTGGTAGAGTTTTGTCATTTGAAGATGGGTTAAATTTAGTAAAAATCCGCTCTGAAGAAATGCAAAAGGCGTGTTTAAAACAAAAATCTACAATGGCTGCTATATTACAGATGGATGAAAATATTATTAATGAAGTTTGTGATAAAATTCAAGGGGTTGTAGTTCCAGCAAATTATAATTGCCCCGGACAAATTGTAATTTCAGGTGAACAAAAATCCGTAGAATTTGCATGTGAAAAATTAAAAAAACTTGGTGCGAGAAGAGCTGTTTTATTACCTGTTGGAGGAGCATTTCACTCCCCAATCATGGAGCCGGCTAAAGAAAAACTGAAAAAATTTATTGAAAAAACTAATTTTAATGAACCAATATGCCCTGTATATCAAAATGTAACCGCAAAGGCAATTGTAAATAGTGAATCAATAAAAGCTAACTTAATTAAACAACTAATATCACCAGTTAGATGGGAACAATCTATAAATAAAATGATAAACGATGGAGCAAATGAGTTTATTGAGGTTGGACCGGGAAAAGTTCTCCAAGGTCTAATTAAAAAAATAAATCCAGAAGTTCTAACTAAGTCAATTGATTATTTAAATTTTAGTAACTAATTTTTTTATATACCAGTCAATAGTAATTTCTAAACCTTTGTTAAATTTTGTCCTAGGTTTCCAATTTAATTCATTCATTATTTTTGAAGCATCAATAGCATATCTCAAATCATGACCTGGGCGATCTTGAACATACTTTATTAATAATTCAGAATTATTAAGTTTTAATCTTTTGTCCAATATTGAACATATTAATTTAACTAGATCTATATTTTTTATTTCTTTATTTGAACCAACATTATAATTTTCTCCTACATTACCATGATGGAAGATAGTATCTATTGCATCAACATGGTCCATTACAAATATCCAATCTCTTACAGCCTTACCATCACCATAAATTGGTACGTGTTTATTGTTTACAATATTATTAATTGTCAAAGGAATTAGTTTTTCAAGGTGTTGGTTTGGACCATAATTGTTTGAACAATTTGAAATAATGTATGGGAGATTATAAGTATTCCCATATGCTCTAATAAAATGATCAGCACTAGCCTTAGAAGCTGAATATGGAGATTTTGGTTGATAAGGAGAGCCCTCATGAAAATTGCCAGTTTTTCCTAAGGAACCAAAAACTTCATCAGTTGATATAGCATAAAATAAATGCTTGGAAGAATCCTTAGGCCAATTTAATCTTGCTTGATCTAATAAATTTATAGTTCCTAAAATATTTGTTTTAACAAAAACAAGTGGATTTTCTATTGAATTATCTACATGTGATTCTGCTGCAAGATGAATGACATAGTCAATCTTATAATTACTAAAAATATTTTGAATGAAAATCCTATCACTTATGTCTCCTTTAATAAATTTATAATTAAGAGAACTTTCAAGGTCTTCAATAGAGTTGTAATTTGAAGCATAAGTTAAATTATCTACATTTACAATAAAATAATTTTTATAGTTTATTACAAATTTTCGTAATAAATGTGAACCTATAAATCCAGCACCTCCAGTAATTAGAATATATTTATCGAATTTCATTTAATCAATTAAATTAAATTCAAATATAACATTTATTATATCGTTACCATTTTTATTTATTCAACGTATATTAGCTATTATTTTTTTTATGAAAAAGTTTCTTTTTAGCTTAATCTTTTTTTCAAATTTTCTTTTTGGCCAAGAAAACAAAAAAACAAGTACTCTAATGTTATCATTTGATTACTCATTTCAATTCCCGGAAATGGATTTAAAAGATAGATACGGCGTTAATTCATCAATAGGTGGATCAATCATCTCTAAAACTACAAAAGATTATCTATACTCTTTAACTAGTAAATGGATTTTTGGAAATAAAATAAATGAAGAAAATATATTTGACTTTATTGACGGAAATAATGGTGATATTATTAATATTGATGGACAAATACCTATTATTAGAACATTTCAAAGAGGAGCTCAGTTTCACTTTAATTTTGGAAAAAAAATAAATTTAAACATTAAAAAATCTACGTCTGGAATCGTTCCATCTCTTGGTATTGGTTATGTATATCATAAAATATTTATAGAAAATATTTTAGGAGAAACCCCTCAATTAAGCGAAGATTTAAAAAGAGGTTATGATCGTTTATCTGGTGGCTTCTCATTAAAACAATCATTAACATTTATGTATTTATCAAATAATAATATGAAAAACTTTAACATAGGCTTGGAATTAATTGAGTGTTGGGCAAAAGATCTTAGAATTAATAATTATACTAAAAATATTGTTCCAAAAAATAGATTTGATTTATTTATAGGTATCACCCTACAGTGGATTGTTCCTCTAAAAAAAAGAACGACAACTAACTTTTATTATTATTAGTCATAAATGAGGAGTATTTATAACTTATTTTTAATAATAATCTTTCACTCGATACTTCCTACACTTTCAAGTTTCTCTAAAGGAATAAAATTTTGGCTTTTTATTCAAAGAAAAAATACAGTACTAAAAGTTCAAACAATCTCAAAAAAAAGAATTTGGTTTCATTGCGCTTCGGTTGGCGAATTTGAAATGATTAAACCAATAATCAAATATTTTGAAACCGAAAAGAATGAAGTAATTATTTCATTTTTTTCAGCTACAGCATACGATCACATAAAAAATAATTCAAAGT
>TARA_B100001057_G_scaffold171098_1_pt1 | contig 14288 bp, 13 predicted proteins | sample TARA_B100001057 | Tara Oceans TARA_B100001057 (sample SAMEA2621839) | marine metagenome | biome: marine biome (ENVO:00000447); feature: surface water layer (ENVO:00002042); material: "saline water (ENVO:00002010), including plankton (ENVO:xxxxxxxx)" | depth 5 m
CTGAAGGTAGAAAAGGAATAAATCAGATAAGATGGGATCTTATCTTAGATAAAATTAATAGTGATCAACCTTATTTTATTCATTATAATAAATTTATAAACCCAGGTAAATATGATTTATTTTTAGAGATAGGTGATACAAAATCAAAAGTTGAGTTTCATGTGTATGAAAATATATAGTCTATTTAAAATATTGATATTATCAATATTTACTAACTCATTTTCTTATGGGTCAATAGAAAAAGCTGATTCTTTATTTTATCAAAAAAATTATTTAGAATCAAAAAAAATATATGATTCAATTTTCTATGTTGAAAATCAATTTTCAAATAGTATGTTATTAAAAATGTCAGCTATTGAAGAGAGCATAGGGAATTATGAAAAAGCAATTTTTTATCTTGAAATTTTCCAAAAAAAAGATGATAAACTTAAAGTAAAGAAAAAAATAAAAGATATAGTATTAAGTAAAAATTTATCTGGATATGATGAAGATAATAAGAAAACATTTATTCGTTTTTATGAAAAATATAATGGATACCTATTAATATTTCTTCTTATTATTTCATGCTTTATTTTCATAGTAAATTCAATAAAGTTTTTTAAAAAGAGAAAAGCTATTTTCCTAATTCCTTTTTTTTATACTTCCTGTGCCCTAATACTTATTATCATCAACTTTAAACCTCTAAAAGAAGGAATTATATTTAAGGAAAACACATTTATAATGAAAGAGCCTTCTTCGGGGTCCGATTTATATAAAATTTTAAATAAAGGGGATAAGATAAGTGTATCTAAAGACTTAGAAATATGGTATGAAGTAATTATTATGAGTGAGAAGAGATACGTTAGAAAAAAAAATATTAGATTAATTAACTAATAATTTTTCAATAAGGATTCACGTTCATTTAAAATTTCATTATAAGCTAACCTATCTGCAACTTTTGGAAACCAATTTTTAATTAAATAAGCTAGCTTACCCCTAAATGTAAAAATTAGATTTCTTTTTTTTGTTAAATATCCTCTAAATACCTTTTCAGCTACTTCTTCCGGTGACATCATATTAGCATGATCTCTTGAAGTTTTTCCCTCCTTTTTTCCATCTGATTTTAATGTATTTTTTCTGAAATTACTATGTACATACCCAGGCGAAGCTACCATTACATGTACATTTTTTCTCTTAAGTTCAAGTCTTAAAGAATCAAAAAAACCTTGCATTGCATGTTTTGATGATACATATGCTGTTCTTGTAGGTGTAGCAATAAAACCATTTAAAGATGAAATGGCAATAATTGAACCAGAGCTCTTAATTATATAAGGAAGTGAATGTTTAACACAATACACAGATCCTAAAAAATTAATGCTAAATAATTTCTCAAAAGATTTAATATCAACATCTTCAAATAATGACCTAATTGAAATTCCAGCATTACATATTAACACGTCTATCCTACCAAATTTATTAACTGCTAAATCAACCATTTTCTTAACATCATCAGATGAAGATACATCATGAATAATTCCTTTGCCCCTACCCCCTTTTTCTTTTATGTTAGATAGAACAGATTTAATTCTTTCTCCATTGGTTCCGCCAATTACAACATCGAAATTTTCTTTAGAAAACTTATATGCTAAAGCTTCTCCAATTCCTGAAGATCCACCTGTAATTACAGCAACTTTATTTTTCATTATATAAATATAGTTTAATTAAATTATTATAATTTTGTATTTACAAACAACCCATTCAATGATAAATAATATAATAAATCAGCTTGCTGAAGATAAAGAAAGCTACTTTAACGCAGCAATACCTCCAATTTTTTCTAATTCTAACTTTCTTTTTTCTAATGTTGATGATATGAGAAAAGCCATGTCCTCAGAAAGTTCTAATCCATTTTATACTAGAGGAAGTAACCCAACTACATCAATACTAGAGAAGAAGATTGCGGCTTTAGAAGGAACTGAAAAGTCAATTGCACTAAGTAGTGGAATGGCAGCAATAACAACAGCTATACTTTCACAAGTAAATTCAGGTGATCATATAATATCAATAAAAAGACCTTACACTGGTACTGATAGATTTATGAAAGAAATTTTACCAAAACTTAATATAGAGGTTTCTTTTGTTGATGGCACAAAGATTGAAAATTTTTCAAAAGCAATAAAAGATAACACAAAAGTAATTTATCTAGAAAGCCCTAATTCATGGACATATCAGATGCAAGATTTAGAATTAATTTCTAGATTAGCTAAAGAAAATAAAATTATAACTATAATTGATAATAGTTATTCATCACCAATAAACTGTAACCCATCCAAATGGGGTATTGACTTAATTGTTCACTCTGCAACAAAATATATAGGTGGACACGCAAATGCAATGGGCGGAATTATTTGTGGATCAAATCACACAATAGAAAGTATTAACAATAGAGAATTTAAGTTAATAGGAAGTGTCTTATCTCCATTTAATTCATGGCTTTTTATTAATGGTTTAAGAACACTTAGTGTAAGGATGAAATATATTTCGGAATCTACTCCACTTGTAGTAAAATTTTTAGAAGATCATGAATTAGTTGAGAATGTCATTTATCCTCACTCAGAGAATTTCCATCAATTTGATTTAGCTAGAAAATATATTAAAAAACCATGCGGTCAGTTTACTATAGCACTTAAAACCGATGAAAAGTCAATAATAGAGAAATTCTGTAATAATCTCAATAATTTTTATATGGGTGCCTCTTGGGGTGGTCATGAGTCATTAATATTTCCAGAAATATCCAGATACAATAATGATAGTGAATACTATTCAAAAACTGATTTTTTACCTCATAACTATATAAGGTTTTATGTAGGACTAGAAGAAACAGATTTACTTATCGATGACTTAAAAAAATCATTAGAATCTATAGTTTAGATTAATAAACAATTGTCACTGTTCCTCTATAATCTGATATTGTGTATTTAATATAGTAAAAATATACACCAGAAGATAACCCGCCTCCATCCCACTGGAATTCTCTATTAAAAGATTTATATACCTCTACTCCAGTTCTATCGACAAATACTATCGACTCAAAGTTATCATCGCAACCATCTAATGGTAAATTTTGATTTGGATCTGATAAATTCGTTAATCTAAATTGATCATTAATTCCGTCACTATCAGGGCTAAAAGCATTAGGGGGATTAAATTCATCCCAATTAACCTGAGGCTTTACAAGTAAAAATCTAATATTTTTAGATGATTTAGCCGTATTTGGGCAACTATTATCTGTAACATCAAAAGTAAGTTCATAAAGTTTATCTGAGAAATCATCATTTAATTCTTGACATGATGGTGTCCATTTTAATATACTAGACACTTCGCCAGTACCGTACGCTTCCGCAAAAGAGAACTCACCAGGAAGTCCATCAGATACCATTTTTAGTAATAATAAGTCATCTTTATCAGAATCAGATGCATTTATTTCGACTTCAAATGAGTTATTTACATCTAATGTATATTGATCTTCATTATTTATCTCTGGAATAGAATTTTCATCAAGATTAATTTTTATGACGAGCTGAATAGTATCCGCATTCATTTCTTGACAAAAATCAATATCCTCGGTTATAAAGTTTATCTTATACTGATTTATATCATTGTATGGAAAATCAATACATTCAAAATTAATATCAAACCTTCCATCAATACTTCCTGGTAAGGAATTAAAAGTGGATAGGACTCCATTTATATCCTCTATATCAAAACCAACTCCAACAGCATTTATGACAACTGTATCCTTATCTTCATCATCAGAGAAAAGGTTTAATGAGTAACTCCCTGATAAATTTGTTTCAACCTCAATAATTGAAAAGTTAGGTCTTGATTTAACACTATCAGATATTTCTTTATCTGACGTTAATTTTGGTCCAGTGTTAATTGGTAACTCTACATTTAAATTATAAAATATTGTATCTTGATTTGATATATCACAGGTATCGAGGTCATCAAGAACAACACCTATCATAAACTCTGTCCTATTAGAAAAATCAAAGTCTCTACAATTTGTATCAAAATTAAGCATTCCAGAAATGTTACCTGGATTATCTTCGACTTTGTCAAAAGAAATACCATATTCAGCTAGATTTATCTTATCATTAGATGGTATAAGAAAATAATTTAAACTAAGACTATCAAGGTCAGTATCTTTTCCTTTAATAACAGTTGAAAATGAGGAGTTCCATGGTAGTGAGACAAAATTTGTATCTTTTTCATTAATAAAAAACGGATCACTATTTGTTGGTGGTTCAACTATCAAAGTAACTCTTACAGTATCTCTCTGTGGAAGAGGACAAGCATCATCAGCAGCAATCAAATCAATTAAATAAGGTTCATTTTGAACATATGGACAATCTGATACACAAACTTGAACCTTTAAAGTGTCTCCAGATTCATTGATTGATCCTTCACTAAATGAAAAAATATCATTTAAATCCGATTTTCCTCCATTACCAAAATTTACACCAATTGCGTTGAGAGTTACATTTGTCCCAATATCATCAGTAACAAAAAGATCAAAACATTTTGGTTGCGAGGCCACATATATAATGGTATCGTCTTCTTTATAATATTCTTCTTGACCTGGAACCTTAACTAATGCCTCTGGAGGGTCTGGTGGACTACAACCATCAACTACTAACATCTGAAAATCTCTTCTTGCTTCTCCTATTTTTATTCCATTTCTATACTCATCTGCCTTTACTGAAAAAACATATAAACCTACTTCAGTGGGTGTTACAGTAATAAATCCTTCATTAGATATTGAAAGGGCGGGATCACCTGGTATCATAGTTGCAATATTATATCCGGGTGCAAAATCAACAATTGGGTGTGGTGGAGAAGTCGGAGGAGGAACAGGGTCAATAGGTTCAACATTTGGTTGGTTATCATCTAGGGGAGCAGCAAGTGAATAAACAATTGAGTCTCCATCATCATCCTTTCCTGCAAAATCAATATAAAATAACTGATTTACACAGGCATAATCACTTAATGGAGGGAATAATCTAGGCGATGAATTTATAAATGGATTACCATTAGAGTCTACCACAGGTGGAAAATGTAAAGTATACGTCATACCATTCCATCCTGGATTTACAAGATTTTTTGTTGACCAGTTTCTACAACATCTCTCCCAAACTATTACATATCCATCTGGATCATTAAAATCGTCTGGATCTAATGTGATTTCATGAGAATATTCAACTTTTAATGTACACAGAAATCCAAGAGCACAATCAGGGTTAGTATATGGAACAAACTCCTGATTAGTAATAAACATTGTTCCATTTCTCATTGCTTGACCATCTGATTTCCTAAAAATAGTATATGATATTAAATCATCCGGACCAGGGTTTGCAGTTTGAGCACAGTCAAAGTATTGAATCAATTTAACCCTATAAGTAAATGAGTTTTCTGCACCAATATGAATCATTTCAATTTCACCTCCAACTATATGGTTTGCATTTAACCTATATAAGGTAGCCAAAAATATAAATAAAAATATTTTGAGAATCCTATTCATAAAATCAGCTTAAATATAGTAAGTTTATTGAAGCATGGAAGAAAATAATGACTTAGATATTCAAGAGATGGGAGTTATCTCTTCAGATTTTATTAAGGTAGCAGATAAACTTAAAATTGCAACTCTAAAAATTATAGAAAAAAAATTCTCAGATTATCCAGTTATTATAATGAGTAAAAATAATATTAACCTAGGTTCTCTATTTATAGATTTTAAAGAGTTTTTTGATAATGAATGGAAATACTTCGCATCATATCTTGAAATCTTATCAGAAAAAAATATAATTAATAATGAGAAAATCTTTAAAGAAAAATATAAAAATAAAGATGAGTACTGTTGTTTACTTGTCGTTATGGAAAATAAATCTAAGATTATATTCATTCCATATCCAGAAGATTAAATTACATTTGTTATATGAATGATATTTTAAGCCCAGAAAGTTATACTTATTTACTAAATCTAATTATTGAATATGCTCCAAGAATAATATTGGGTTTCATTTTCTTGCTAGTAGGAAATAGTGCAATAAAAAAAGTTATAAATATTTTAGAAAAATTTCTTTCTAGCAGAAATATTGATAAGTCTTTAGTTCCTTTTTTTAGATCTTTATTATCGATAACACTTCAAGTCGCTCTAATTATATCTGTATTATCTATGATAGGAGTTGAAATGACCTCTTTTTTAGCAATTTTAGGTGCTGCAGGTCTAGCTGTTGGTTTAGCACTAAAAGATACCCTGCAAAATTTTGCAGCTGGTGTGATGATCCTATTCTTTAAACCTTTTAAAGTAGGTGATTTTATAGAGTATGAGGGAACGCAAGGAACTGTAAAAGAAATTCAAATTTTTAATTCTATTTTAACTACTATAGATAATAAAAGGGTAATTATTCCTAATGGAATTCTTCAGACCTCAATAGTAACTAACTTTTCCTCTGAGAATACAAGAAGAATTATATGGACATTTTCTATTGCATATGGAGATGACTTCGAAAAGGCTAAAAATCTTCTATTAAAGTGGATTAAGAATGATAAAAGGATATTGAAGGACAAAGAACCACTTGTAGTTCTTTCTGAACTCGCAGATAGTTCAGTTAATATAATGGTAAGAGTGTGGGTGAAATCTGAAGACTTCCTAGAAGTGAAATTTGATTATAATGAAAAAGTATATTCTGAATTTCCAAGAAATGGATTAAGTATCCCTTTCCCTCAATTAGACGTAAACATTAATAAATGAAAATTTATTTAATAATTACTTTAATTTTTACAGTTATATTGTCTTGTTCGTCTCAAGATAAGAAAGATGAGTATTGGCTTAAGAAACTAACAAAAGAACAGTATTATGTATTAAGGGAAAAAGGGACAGAGAGAGCATTTACTGGTAAATATTGGAATAATAAAGAAAAAGGTGAATATAAATGTGCAGGATGTGGTCAAAAACTTTTTTCATCAAAAACAAAATATGAATCTGGAACAGGTTGGCCTTGTTTTTTTGATGTAGAAGATAAAAAATATGTCAGCTTCTTAGATGACAATAGTTATGGTATGAAAAGGGTTGAGGTAGTATGCTCAAATTGTGATGGACACTTAGGTCATATTTTCAATGATGGTCCAAATCCAACCGGATTAAGATATTGTATTAATTCTGCATCTCTTGAATTTGTTGAAGAAAAAAAATGAAGGATCTTTTATTTGTTGGAATAGGAGGAATGACTGGATCTATTTTAAGGTATACAATTTCTAAATTTCTATCTTCTACAATAATTTCATTTCCTTTTGGTACATTATGTATCAATATTATCGGATGTTTTATAGCAGGTATAATATTCAAATTAACAACTAACAATATGAGTGAGGATCTATCAAATAACCTTACTAATTTAATAATTATTGGTTTTTGTGGTGGTTTCACAACATTTTCTGCCTTTTCTATAGAATCAATACTTCTATTAAAAGAAGGGAAAATTTTATTAATGACATCTTATATATTTCTCAGCTCAATACTTGGTCTTACTTTTTGTATAATTGGAATGATGTTTATTAAATAAGAATGATAACTTCTGAAAAAAAATTAATTAATAGTCATAAAATTTTAAAAGAGAATGTCTCTCAATTAAAACTTACCACGTATAGTGAGAGAATTCATAAATTAAAAAAATTAAAAGAAAATATCTTATCAAATAGAGATAATATAAAAGATGCTCTAAATAAAGACTTTAGAAAGAATGAATCAGAGGTTGATTTAACAGAAGTTTTTCCTGTAATTCAGGAGATAAATCATACCATTAAAAATTTAAGAAAATGGATGAAGGATAAATATGTAAAAACCCCTCTTACGCTAATAGGATCAAAATCATATATCAAATACGAGGCAAAAGGATTAGTTCTAATTATTACACCCTGGAACTTTCCTATCAATCTTACTTTTGTATCTCTTGTGAATGCAATATCTGCTGGAAATACTGTAATGATTAAACCCTCAGAAATTACTGACTTTACTTCAAAAATTATTAAAAAGATTGTTGATGAAACATTTAATAAAAATGAAGTATATACAATTTTAGGTGGGTCTGATATTGCAGAAAAAGTTCTAAAATTAAAATTTAATCATATACTTTTTATAGGGTCTCCAACTATTGGCAAAATAGTAATGAAAGCAGCTAGTAAACATCTCGCCTCAGTTACTCTAGAATTAGGTGGAAAGTCACCTACAGTAATAGATGAAGAAGTTGATTTAAAATCAACAGCAAAAAGAATTGCTTGGGCAAAATTTATTAATAATGGTCAAGTGTGTATAGCTCCAGATTATATACTTATCAATAAAAAATTAAAAGATAAATTTTTAAAATTATTAATTGAAAATATTAAAAAATTATATTCAGAAAACCCAAAAACATCTAAAAATTATTGTCGAGTTGTAAACAGAAGACATTTTTTGAGATTAAGTAACTTAATTGAAGATGCAAAAAAAAATAATGGAAAAATTCATTTTGGAGGAGAAAAAGATATTGATCAATTATTCATAGAACCAACCATATTAACTGATATATCTGAAAAATCTAAAATTCATAAAGAAGAAATATTTGGTCCTGTTTTACCTATTTATGATTATAATGATTTAGATGAAGCTATAAACTTCATCAATAATAAGAATAAACCTCTTGCACTTTATATTTATAGTAAAAATGAAAAAAATGTTTCTAAAATAATAAATGAGACATCATCTGGTGGAGTGTGTATAAACCATAGCACATTACATTATTCAAATTATCATCTGCCATTTGGAGGGGTTAATAATAGTGGTTCTGGAAGGTGTCATGGAATATATGGATTTAAAGAATTTTCAAATCCAAAAAGCATCTTTAAACAGTTAGTAAAAATAAGTCCAACAGATATAATTATACCTCCTTACTCGAGATTTAAGAAGAAAATAATTAACCTAATGATTAAATATTTTTAAAAATCTTGTCTTAATTTTCTATCTGCTTCTCTCTTCTTTACACTTTCTCTTTTATCGTATATCTTCTTACCCTTACAAAGGGCAATTTCTATTTTAACAAAACCTCTATCTGAAACATATAAATTAAGAGGAATTATTGACAGTTTTTTCTCAGAAACTTTTTTCTTTATTTGATTAATCTCTCTCTTATTTAATAATAATTTTCTTTTTCTTTTAGGCTCATGATTATTCAAATTTCCAAATTCATATTCTGAAATATTCAAATCCTTAATATAAATATCATTATTATCAACAATGCAGTATGAACTATTCATATTTATTAGTGAACTTCTTATTGACTTAATTTCTGTTCCTTTTAGAATTACACCTGCTGTATATTTATCAAAAACCTCATAGTTATAAGTGGCTTTCCTGTTTTTAAAAAAAATTTTATTATTCACTTACCTGTTTTTTGAAATTGGGACAACATCAAGTTTAGAAAACTTCTTATCATTAAACATAAATCTAGCATAATTTGCTATCATAGCTGCATTATCAGTGCAATATTCTAATTTAGAAATATTTAGAATGATATCATGATCATTCTCTAATATAGATAATTCTTCTCTTAATAATGAGTTAGCTGCTACCCCACCTCCTATTGATATATTTGATACATTATATTTTTTAATGGCAACTCTTAATTTTTTAATTATCATTTCAACTAACTTAAATTGAATAGATGCTGCAATATCATTTATGTTTTTTTTAATAAAATTTTTATCATTATTTATATTGTCTTTTATAAAGTAAAGGAATGACGTTTTAATCCCACTAAAAGAAAAATCTAAATTAGGAATATTTGTATCAGGAAATTTATATTTATGAGGATCTCCTTTTTTAGATAATTTATCAATAAAAGGGCCTCCTGGATAATCTAATCCAATTATTTTGGCACATTTATCAAAAGCCTCTCCTACAGCATCATCTCTAGTTTCCCCAACTATTTTTATCTTATCATAAGATTCTACATACATAATCTGAGTATGACCACCACTAACTACTAATGAAATAAAAGGAAAATCAATATCAGCTTTATTTATAGTATGAGAAAGTGCATGTGCTTTTATGTGATTTACACAAATTAGAGGAATTTCAAGGGAGTATGACATTGATTTTGCAAAAGATGAACCAACTAGTAAAGATCCTAATAGACCAGGGCCATTTGTGCAAGCAATTGCATCAAGATCATGTAGATGAACAGAAGATCTTTCTAGTGCCTCTTTTGTTATGTAAACAATATTTTTTTGATGTTTTCTAGATGCAATTTCTGGTACCACACCACCCAATTTAGAATGATCTAGTTGAGATGAAATAACATTACTCTTTATAATTCCGTCAGAAATTATTGATGCAGAAGTATCATCACACGATGTTTCTATAGCCAATATAGTAGTAGGCATTTTAATTTTTTAAACAAAAATATATATACTTTTGCAATGTAAGTTGTCTTATCGCTTCATATTTTGAAGAGGAAAGTCCGGACAATATAGGGCATTATACTTCCTAACAGGAAGGTCTCTAGGGAGAACAGATAGTGCAACAGAAAATATACCGCCTCATTTGAGGTAAGGGTGAAAAGGTAGTGTAAGAGACTACCGATTAAATAGTGATATTTAATGCATTGTAAACCTTATAAATTGAAAGATCAAGTAGTTCGATTGTATTTATTGCATTTAGTTGCCCGCTAAAAAATTCGAACGGGTAGATCGCTTGAGCTTGGTAGTAATATCAAGTCTAGATAAATGATAAGAGTCTGAATTTCAGATACAGAATCCGGCTTATTAACTTACACTTTTTTTATTAATGTATGATTGCTATCATTAGATGTGAGCTCTTCTATTTCAACATTGGAGTAAGTTGGACATAGTTTCCTTTCGCAGGAAGAAAATGCAATAACTAATAGAAGTAGTAATTTTTTCACCTTTTAAAGTATATGTAAAGATACAAAACTTTATTGATTAAATAAAAAATGAGTTAAATGTCAAAATTTAGTAATGAATTAATTAATGAGAAAAGTCTTTATCTATTAAAACATTCTGCAAATCCTGTTAATTGGCTTGCATGGAATGATAATTCTTTAAAAAAAGCCAAAAAAGAAAATAAAATTATAATTCTTAGTATAGGATATTCTACTTGTCATTGGTGTCATGTGATGGAAAGAGAATCATTTCAAAATAAAAAAATTGCTAATTTCATGAACGATAATTTTATATCAATTAAAGTTGATAGGGAAGAAAGACCTGATATTGATAATATATATATGGATGCCATTCAAAAAATGGGAATACAAGGTGGATGGCCGCTAAATGTATTTCTAATGCCAGATCAAAAACCTTTTTATGGTGGAACATACTTTAGTCCTAATAATTGGATGACTATATTAAGTAATATTAAAAGTATATCAAATTCTGAGAGAAGTAAGATCAAAGAATCCTCAGAGGCATTTACAAAAGAAATAATTCATAATAATAAAAGTTACGAAACAAAAAAAATATTTAATGTAGATACTCTAATAAATGAAATCAGAATAAAATTTGATTATGAAGATGGTGGTATACTTAGGGAACCTAAGTTTCCAATGCCGAGTTTGTGGAATAGTTTACTACTTCATTCTAAGCTTTATAATGACAAAGAAATATTTAGACATATAATAAAAACTATAGATTCAATCCTTTCTGGAGGTATTTATGATCATATAGGAGGAGGTATTTCTAGATATTCTGTAGATAAAAAATGGATAATACCACACTTTGAAAAGATGATATATGATAATGGCCTATTTCTAGAACTTTTGTCTAATATTTATAAAATATCTAAAAAGAATAAATATAAAAAAATAATAAACCTTATAATCAATTGGCTATCCGGTGAGATGAGTAACCGAGATGGTGGATTCTACTCTGCGGTAGATGCTGAATCAGAAGGTAAAGAAGGTAAATTTTATAGTTGGGATAAAAAAGAACTTAATAAGATTCTTAAAAATGAACATAATTACTTATCAAAAGAAATAAACCTTGAAAATAATTTTGAAGATAAAATAATTATTACACTATGTAAAAGTGAAAACGTTCTATCTGAAAAAATTAGAATTAAATTATTTAATGAGAGAAATAAAAGAATAAAACCAATAACTGATAAAAAAATTATATGTTCATGGAATAGTATAGTTTTAATTGGTATAATTAATGCATATCAAGCTACAAAAGATATTTCTTACCTTGAAAAGGCTAATAAAAATATAGCATTTATAAAGAATAAACTTCTCAACAATAATCAGTTATATAGAATATTAGGAATCAAAAAATTAGGATATATTGATGACTATGCATTCACAATAAAAGCATTTATCTTGTATTATGAGACTACATTAGATAGAGAGTACTTAAATATAGCTAGAGAATTAATTGAATTTTCAATTTTAAAATTTTATAATAAAAAAGAAAAATTTTTTAATTTTTCTAGCTCAGATCATGAGAAACTTATATCAAATAAAATTCAAATTTTTGATAATGTTATACCGTCTGCTAATTCTATAATGTATCATAACTTACTTATACTTGGGAAAATATATAATGATGTTTTATATAAAAACATTTTTAATGACATGGGGAAAAAGATAAAAAAATATTTAAATAACTTTGAATTTATGCACAATTGGATATATGTTGATAATATCAATTCTAATAAAATAAATGAAGTTAATATTCATGGTAATTTTGATAGGAAAAAACTACCAAAAATTCTATCTACTTACTCTCCAAATAAAATACTAAATATTAAAAAGGATACTAATGAATATAATTTAAAAAATAAACAATCATTTATTTTGTGTCGTAATAGTGTGTGTGAAGAGCCAATATCTAACATTCAAAATTTAATAAAAGCAATAAAAATTAAATAGTTAAGTTTTCTAATTAATGAATAAAATATTTTTATACATAATTCCTTTATTTATAATTTCCTGTAGTGAAGATAATACAGTATCTGAAATTCCAGTTATTAGTTTTGAAAATATCATATTTAAAAAAAGTGAAAATAATTTTACTCAAGACTCATTAATTCTTACTATAAATTTTATTGATGGAAATGGAGATCTAGGATTATCAAATGAAGAAAATAGTTATCCATATCACCAGTATAATGCAATTATAGATGAGAATTTCAACTGGGTAACAATTGGCTCAAATGATGTCACCCTACCTTTTTATGTATATGAACCCAATGGAGCAATAACATTATTTAGTGATATTGATAATAGATCTTCCTTTAATTGTAAAGAATATATTATTGACACCTTAAATTCTTCTAATCTTTTAGATACATTTCTAATTCAAAAAAATGTAAATAATAAAAATATTTATATTGAATTTTATAAAAAAAATAGTGATGATTTTGAATTAATTGATTGGACTAGAGTTTTTGATGAGGAGAATGGGTGTGGAATTGATTTTAACTCTAGATTCCCACCATTAAATATTGGAAATGCAAATCAAGTTTTACAAGGGAAGTTAAGATATGGTATGGTTTCTTATGGTTTTGAAAATGTTTTAGACAATAATATTTTTAAATTAAAAATATACATAAAGGATAGAGCTTTAAATTCAAGTAATATTATTGAATCTCCAGAAGTTACTCTTCAAGAGATAATTAGTAATTAGAGATCTGGATAGGCTTTTGGGTCTAACTCATTAAAGAGTTTATAAATAGTATCAAAAATATTTTCACAATTAGGTTTTGAAAAATAATCCCCGTCTGTACTGTATGCAGGTCTATGATCTTTTGCGTGAATTGTAATTGGCTTTGAATCAAGAAAATAATATCCATCCTGTATCTCTAAAATATTTTGCATCATAAATGCACTAGCACCACCAGAAACATCCTCGTCAGCAAAAACTATTCTATTTGTTTTCTTCAACGATTTTACTATAAATTTATTTTTATCAAATGGAAGGAGAGTTCTAACATCAATAACTTCACATGAAATCCCAACAGCTGCAAGCTGATCTGCAGAGTCCATAACAATTCTACACATTGATCCATATGTTACAATTGTTATATCTGACCCCTCTCTTAAAGTTGTTGGATTTCCAAACTCAACTTTTATATCAGATAGATTATTTGGTAATTTTTCTTTTAATCTATAAGCGTTTAATGGCTCTATTATTATACCTGGCTCATCTGAAGATAATAGTGTGTTATACATTCCTACAGCTTCAACAAAATTTCTTGG
>TARA_B100001057_G_scaffold264746_1_pt1 | contig 14284 bp, 12 predicted proteins | sample TARA_B100001057 | Tara Oceans TARA_B100001057 (sample SAMEA2621839) | marine metagenome | biome: marine biome (ENVO:00000447); feature: surface water layer (ENVO:00002042); material: "saline water (ENVO:00002010), including plankton (ENVO:xxxxxxxx)" | depth 5 m
AATTTGATACGAAGTTAAAATAAATGTACTTAAATTGTCTTGAATAATGTAAACGAATATTTGACATTGATAGCAGCACAGTTTTCATTAAAGGTAGAGGCAGGAACAGATGAAGCCGGAAGGGGATGTTTAGCAGGTCCAGTAACTGCGGCAGCTGTCGTCTTACCTAATTCTTTCAATTTACCTTTTTTAAATGATTCTAAACAACTAAACGAAAAACAACGTTATGAGCTTCGACCCTTAATTGAAGCTCAAGCGCTTGCTTTTGCATATGCGCATATATACCCTCAAGAAATAGATCAAATTAATATTCTAAACGCAAGTATTAAAGCTATGCATTTGGCTTTAATGCGGCTTAAGAAGCAACCTGAATTTATCGCAGTGGACGGAAATCGTTTTCATTCCTTTGACAAAATCCCTCATCATTGTATAATTAAAGGAGATACAAAATACCTTAATATTGCAGCAGCTTCAGTCTTAGCAAAAACATATCGAGATGATTATATGGATAAAATTCACGAAGAATACCCAGATTATCTATGGCAGAAAAATAAAGGTTATCCCACCAAAGCCCACAGAGCTGCTATAAAACTAAAAGGGCCAACACCGTATCATCGAAAATCTTTTCAATTACTATCAAAACAATTTGAAATTGACTTCAAGTCTAAATAATAATTGTTGAAAAGTTAGTGGAATATATTTTTTAATCTAACCTCATGCGCAAGGTGGGTTTTAATAATTTTGATTTGTATGTATAAATTAATTTTAACTCTTTTATTATTATTGATAATTGCAGGATGCAGTATCCCAAAATCAAAAGATATCGAATTGTTAGAGGCTGTCCCTCAAAATACTTCTCTTGTAATTCAGGTCAATGATACCACGGATTTAGATAGCTCACCATTACTTTTAAAAATTTTTGATCTCGATCCAGACTTAAAAAAAACTTTAAAAAATATAACACCTCAAAAGCCCTCACTTCCTTTTGTGTATTGTATCACACCCATTGGAAAAAATGAAAATGCCATAGCTTTTATTGCCAAGTCAAATACAGCAGATACCTTGGTTGTCTTTGAAAAAGAAATAAAATACAGTGATCAAAAAATTGGCACCATCAACGAAAGAGGTCAAAGATTTTATATGGCTCAATTTGGTAAACTAAAAATGATTTCTGAATCACAATTAATAATTGAAAATGGCATACGAAATTATAAAAGAAGAAATAGAGGAATAACGAGTTCTGAATTTTTTCAATTAGCAAGAACTATGGACCAAAATCTGGCGATTAACTTTTTTATTCACCCATCATCCAAATCTCTATTTAATTCTTTATTTCCTTCCACTCCACTTTTTCCAAAAACTGGAAATCAATGGTTGGCTTTAGACCTAGAGGTTGAAAATGATTTTTTTTCTCTTGATGGCATCGCTTTTATTAATGATTCAATTCCAGATGCCCTAACATTAATTAAGTCACTTAAACCAGGGGAAACAAGCCTACATAATTTCGTTCCAAAGAATTTTACCTCATACTTAAGTCTTTTAGTTGGAAATGCTAGGCAGTTGGAAGATAATTTTAAAAATTATTCTAGGAAGGTAAATATTCCTCTAAGTAAAATAGATTTCTCCCCCCTTAATTCAGTGAGCGAAATTGGATGGGTGAGTTTTGGAATGGAAAATTCTATAATTTTTCACCTAAATTCTTTTGAAGACGTTCCCTATTTTGCTTCTGGAGAACTAGAACCAAAGACTTATCGAGGGGCAAGCTATCAGAAAATTAAGCTACCTAAAGAACTCATCAGCATGTTCTCAAGTTTTGGTCAAAAGATCAGTCCAGTGTGGTCCTGTCAATATGATGATTACTTGATTTTAAGCGAAACAGAAAGTGGATTAAAAAATCTATTAAGCAACTATCTCGATCAGAATACTTTAGGAAAAAACCCAAACTTCAAAACTCTACAAGACAGATTAGCTAACAGAAGTTCCTTTATCTGGGTTGGTCAATCTAAGAACCTGATAAATTATTGGAAAAAAAATGGGAAATATTCAAAAAGCCCCCCAATACTTCCGGTATCCGATTATCCTCTGGTAGTATTACAAGGAGTTGCAGAGGAAGGTTTTACTCACCTTCACTTTAGTGTTCAGAAAGATCAACCATTTCAAAATAAAGGAAGTGTAAATAATATATTATCAATTGACCTTTCCAAACCTCCAGTCATATCTCCACAATGGCTAAAAAATCACCGAAATAATGGAATGGATATTGCTGTTCAGGACCAGGAAAATATTTTGTATTTATTTTCTAGCACAGGAAAATTATTTTGGAAAAAAAAATTGGATGGTAAAATTATTGGACCTATACAACAGGTGGACTTATATAAAAACAAACGTTTACAAATGGCTTTCAGAACCCAGAACAGGTTGATGGTTTTAGATCGAAACGGAAATATTGTGAAGCCATTTAATATCAAATTGCCCAAAAATGAAAATCCCCTCCCGCTTTCCATATTTGATTATGACAATAATAGAAACTACCGCTTTATGATTGCACAAGATAAATCACTATTAATGTATGATGGAAAAGGTAAAAGGGTAAATGGATTTAAGCTTAAAAAAGTTGAAGTGCAAATTCTTTCCTCACCGAAACACCTGCGATTTCAGGGCAAGGATTACATAGTAATTCCATTAGAGAATAATCGCTTAAAAATTGTATCCCGAACTGGCTTAGATCGAATAAAGGTTAAAGGCAATGTTAATTTCAGTGAAAATGAGATCTTCGCCTATATGAATACCTTTACTACAACGGATCGAGACGGGAGGTTAATCCAAGTTGATACAAGGGGAAACCAGGTCTCATCTTCTCTAGGGCTAAGTCCAAATCACAAAATTGATGCAACTACCAAATCACTTGTTACTTTATCAGAAAATAATCTCAATATTAAAGGAACACCCGTCACCCTTCCTTTTGGGGATTACACCTCACCAAAAATCTTTTACCTTAACAATACACTCTACATTAGTACCACAGATAAAGAAGCGCAAAAGGTTTACCTTTTCTACAGCAATGGGAAGGCAGTGGAGGGCTTCCCAGTTTATGGGAATGCGAAAATAGACTTATCAAATATCGATAAGGATAAGGCATTAGAGTTACTAGTGACAGCTGAAGATAATAGTCTTTTGGTTTACGAAATCAATTAATGATTTCTACTTCAAAAATTTCAGAAAAATATTTAAGTAAAGAAGCTTTAACAAGTTCAGGGTCGACTTGTTTATTGAGCTCTTTAGAAATGGAGGTCACCATTTTTCCTTTAATTCCACATGGGACGATATAGTCAAAATAAGAAAGATCAGTATTAATGTTTAAAGCAAATCCATGCATAGTAACCCATCGGCTAGCACGAACACCCATTGCGCATATTTTTCGAGCAAAAGGGGTGTCCAAATCTAACCAAACACCTGTTTCTCCGTCACCACGTGTACTTTTTAATCCGAAATCTAAAAGCGTTTTGATTATAATCTCTTCTAAATAACGAAGGTATTTATGAATATCCGTAAAGAAATTATCCAAATCTAGTATAGGGTAACCTACCAGTTGACCAGGGCCGTGAAATGTAATGTCTCCACCACGATTAGTTTTAAAAAATTTAATTCCTTTTGGTTTTAAGGCTTCCTCCTTTAACAATAGGTGTTCTATTTTTCCACTTTTCCCAAGGGTAAAAACTGGAGGATGCTCAACGAGCAATAAATGATTTTCTGTGAGAATAGGTGATGCTAACTGTCGATTTTTTCTTTTAACAGCAATGGTTTTGGAAAAATATTTTTCTTGAATATCCCAAGCCTCACTGTAAGGAAGAAAACCCAGTTCAGTAATCTTTACTTTTTTATTTTTAATCATTCCATCGATCAGGATTATTCAAAATTACAAGTGCAGCAATAATTCCTGGCACCCAGCCACAGAGAGTCAATAAAAAAACAATAATAATTGAGCCACAGCCTTGGTCGATAACTGCTAATGGAGGAAAAATAATAGATAAAAGTACACGCCAAAAACTCAATAGACCATTGTTTTGTGCAAAGATAAGAAAATTGATTCCTGATTGTTCTAGAGTGATTATCTTTACCTAAATATTAAAACTTCAATGACAAAATTTTCAGAGCAAGAATTGATAAGAAGAGAGAAGCTGAAAGCTTTAAGGAGCTTGGGGATTGATCCTTATCCAGCTGCACTGTTTCCTATAGATGCCGATTCAAAATCAATAAGAGAAAATTTTAGTGAAGGGAAAAAAGTAATTATCGCAGGGCGATTGATGTCTCGACGTATACAGGGAAAAGCAAGTTTTGCCGAATTACAAGACAGTAATGGAAGGATTCAACTCTATTTTAATCGCGATGAAATTTGTGAGGGAGAGGATAAAACAATATACAATGAAGTATATAAGAAATTACTAGATATTGGAGATATTATTGGATTGAATGGTTCACTTTTTACTACTCAAGTAGGGGAAAAAACAGTTATGGTTAAATCCTTTCAAATCCTCAATAAAACGTTACGTCCACTACCACTGCCTAAAGCCAATGCTGAGGGAAAGGTTTATGATCAGTTCAATGATCCAGAATTACGGTACCGCCAACGATATGTGGATTTGATTGTAAATCCAAAAGTCAAAGAAACATTTGTCAAACGCACTAAAATTACCAATAGTATCCGTAGTTTTTTTAATGAAAAAGGGTATCTAGAAGTTGAGACTCCTATACTACAACCTATTCCTGGTGGGGCAGCTGCACGACCTTTTTTGACCCATCACAATGCTATGAACATTCCTCTTTATTTGAGAATTGCAAATGAATTATACCTTAAACGTTTAATTGTAGGTGGTTTTGATGGGGTTTATGAATTTGCGAAAGACTTTCGCAATGAGGGTATGGACCGTACCCACAACCCTGAATTCACTGTCATGGAACTTTACGTAGCTTATAAAGATTACTTATGGATGATGGAGATGACCGAAAGCCTATTAGAAAAAGTTGCTTATGACACAAATGGAAATACAGCTGTCGCAGTTGGAGAGAATACAATAGATTTTAAAGCTCCTTACCCACGTATTCCAATTCTTGAAGCCATCAAAATCCATACTGGGATTGATGTCAAAGAAATGGATGAAAAACAACTTAGGGTTTCATCAAATAGCTTAGGAGTTGAAGTAGACGATTCTATGGGAGAAGGTAAGTTAATTGATCAAATTTTTAGTGAAAAATGTGAACACCATTACATTCAACCTACTTTTATCACTGACTATCCAAAGTCCATGAGCCCCTTAACAAAAGAACACCGAAGCAATCCAAAACTAACAGAACGTTTCGAGTTGATCATCAATGGAAAGGAAGTCGCCAATGCTTATTCAGAACTAAATGATCCTATTGACCAAAAGGAACGTTTTGAGACCCAATTAACTCTTAGTGAAAAAGGTGATGAGGAGGCTATGTTTATAGATCAGGATTTTCTTCGTGCTCTTGAATATGGAATGCCACCATCCTCAGGGATTGGTATTGGTATTGATCGGCTAACGATGTTTTTAACAAATAACCGCTCTATTCAAGAAGTAATTTTCTTCCCACAAATGAAACCTGATAAAAAGGCAATTAGCTTAACCGAGGAGGAAAAATTGATTTTTGGTCTGCTAAAAAAACAAAGCCCAATTAAACTTTCATCACTAAAAGACCAGGCAAGCCTAAGCAATAAAAAATGGGATAAAGCCCTTAAATTGCTGACTCAAAATAAGCTGGCTAAAGTAACCAAAGACGCAGAAGGGCTTTGGGTTGAAGTGGTAGAGTAAATAGTTCAGCTATCTCAAATATTTATATCTTATTAATAAGATAAGTAACTACACAATAATTTTTATATTGGTAAATAAGATCCATGATTTTAAAGCCAAAAACATCTACATTTCGGTTTGTTTTAATTGTTGGAAAAGTATAACTAAAATACTTTTTTAAAAATATCATGAAACCATTATTTATTGAATCTTGGTTTAGTTCTTTTATTTATTTTTTAACCAATCCTCAAAAGCTGAAAGGGTGAAATCGATGTCCTTTTCTGACAAAGCATCATTTAAAAAATAGCTTTCAAAGGCACTAGGAGGAAGATATACTCCTCGATCCAACATACCGTGAAAATAAGCCTTAAAATCTTCGTTATTCCCCAGAGCAGCAGTTCTAAAATCCACCACAGGTTGATCTGTAAAATGAAGTGACATCATTGAACCGTAACGATTGATTTGAAAGGGAATACTTTTTTTATCCAATAGGCTTGAAATACCAATAGTTATTGATTTAGTTTTTCTTTCAAGACTTTCAAAAACCTCGGGATTTTGATTGAGATGTGAGAGCATGGTAAACCCAGCTGCCATGGCTAGTGGATTTCCACTGAGAGTTCCAGCTTGATAAACTGGTCCTTCGGGAGCAAGATAATCCATAATTTCAGCCCTTGAGGCGTATGCTCCAACGGGTAGGCCACCCCCTAAGACTTTACCAAAAGTAATAATATCCGCGTTTACACCTAAGCTTTCTTGTGCTCCTCCTTTAGCCAACCGAAAACCGGTCATAACCTCATCAAAAATCAACAAAGTTTGGTGATCGTCACATAATTTTCTTAATCCTTCCATAAAACCAGTTTGGGGTGGAATACAGCCCATATTTCCGGCGACAGGTTCGACGATGACAGCTGCAATTTGATCAGGATAATGTTTAAAATGATTCATAACACTTTCCAAATCATTGTACTCTGCTAAAAGCGTATCTCTTGCAGTGCCTTGAGTAACCCCAGGGCTATTAGGTACGCCAAATGTCATTGCGCCACTTCCTGCTTGAATCAAAAAGGCATCTGAATGCCCATGATAACAACCTACAAACTTGATAATCTTTTCCCTAACGGTGTACCCTCGGGCTAATCTAATAGCACTCATACAGGCTTCTGTCCCTGAGTTGACCATTCTGATTTTATCGATATTAGGAACCATTTGTACTGCCAACTCTGCGATTTGAGTTTCCAACTCGGTTGGCATGCCAAAGGAGGTTCCCCTTTCAGCACGTTTTTTTACAGCAACAATAACGGGTTCAAAAGCGTGTCCTAAAATCATCGGACCCCAACTTGAAATATAGTCAATCAAAGTATTTCCATCCACGTCATATAAATAAGCACCTTTAGCTTTTTCTACATAAACCGGAGCACCACCTACAGCTTTAAAGGCCCTAACTGGAGAATTGACCCCTCCCGGTATGACTGCTTGGGCAGATCGAAATAGAGAGCTACTTCTTTGATATTGCATATTATCGGTTTATAGGAATTATCAAATTTTGTCCTAAAAAAATGGTGTTATTCTCAAGCTGATTTTCTTGAACCAATGACTTAATATCAACCTTATATTTTTTAGAAATTGAATAGAGTGTGTCTCCTTTTTGAACAAGATGTACCTTTTTTTTTGTGGGCTGCTGGATAACTTCGAGATGATTATTTTTTCTTTTCATTTTTTTCTTAATATCAAAACGATCCAAACTGTAGCGTTCAATTAAATTTATTAATTTATTGGAATATTTGGGGTCAGTAGCATAACCAGCTTTTTTAAGGCCTTTTGCCCAGCCCTTGTAATCATATATTTTGAGTTCAAACAGGGGGTTATAACGAGATCTACTAGTCAAAAACAGAGAGTGATCTCGATAGGAAGTTCTTGGATCTTTATAAACCCTGAAACACTCTCCTTTTTCGTCATCATCATGATAAATACGTTTTCCTTCCCATTCACTATGGCATTTAATACCAAAATGATTATTTGCGGCTACAGCTAAGCGACTATAGCCCATTCCAGACTCTAATATTCCCTGAGCAAGACTAATACTAGCGGGGATATCGTACATTTTCATTTCCTCAATAGCTACAGTGGAAAAAGTGGCTACATAATTATTGACTCTTTCAACTACACTTAGTTTTTTTTTTGACTTATGAATCCTAAGGTCTGCCTTGGGTTGCATAATCTCAATTTTTTTTAATGTCTTTTCTGGCGCTTTAGCATAACGAATACTTACTTTTTTAGCTCCTCCACAACTAATAATTAATAAAATCACTAATAATGTAAAAATATTATTTAAACTTCTATTATTGGCCATTCTTTTTTACTTAGTATTTGATTCATACCGGCTATTCCTTGTAGGCCCCCTGTGTGAATGACTAATATACGATTTCCCCAATTCCATTGCTTTTGTTTAATTAAATCAAAAATACCAAAAAGTAGCTTTCCAGTATAAATAGGATCAAGAGGAGTTTTAAATTTTTTATTAAAATGATTAATAAACTCGATCAGTGGCAAAGTGAGTTTGGCATACCCACCAAAGACATAATTATGGTTAATCTCCCAATTTTTTTTTTCTGTAAACCGCTCAATATCGTGCTCTAATCCACGATGGCAAAGGGCGGCAAAGCCTAATACCTTTTGATTTAATTGCGCACTTTGGATTAAACCCGCCAAAGTACCTCCTGTTCCAACGCTGCAACAGATTACGTCAAAATCTTTATCTGCTGTTGTGAGAATTTCACTACAACCACGAACAGCAAATGAATTAGTTCCACCCTCTGGAATTAAATAAAATTTACCAAATTTCTGTCTTAAAATCTTACGAAAATAAGAGTTGTGTTTTTCGCGATAAGTGCTTCGACTGACTGGAAATAATGTCATGCCTTGATCTTGACAAAATTGTAATGTGGGATTTTGATATTTTTCATCACCCCTAACTACCCCTATAGTTTTGAACCCCTTAATCATTCCAGCAGCAGCAGTTGCAGCTAGGTGATTGGAAAATGGTCCACCAAAGGTTAAAAGAGTGTTGTAGCCCTCTCTAGTCGCCTGTTCTAAATTGTATTTAAGTTTCCTGAACTTGTTACCAGAAACAGTGGTATGCAATAAGTCTTCTCTTTTGATAGTGATTTGAACGCCACCAACTTTAGGTAATTTTTGATTTACGACTTTTTGGTTTTGAAATAAATGCATTTTAGAAAACAAATACAAGGTAAAATTAAATGATAAACCTTAAATATAATTACCTTTAGTATGAAACATTGAATCAGACCTATCTTTAGAACAAGAGGATTTTTATCTATCCTCAAAGGGTTATAAGGTGTTTACTGAAAGATATCATCTTAAAAGAGGGATTTGTTGTAGAAGCAATTGTAAGCATTGTCCCTATGGGTTCGATCCCAAAATGGATAAATAATTTTGGTACAGTTTTTGAATAATTATAAGAAATCATTATGAAAAGTATATATATATTATTTTTTTGGATGCTATTTAGCTGTAGTTCCGTCAGTGTATTTACTGACCATGACTCAAAAGTTGATTTTTCAAAATATAAAACCTATGCTTACTTCAAACCTGGAATTGATAAAGTAGAAATCTCAGATTTAGACAAGCGAAGGATTTTAAAAGCAATTGACTTTCAGCTATTGGGTAAGTCAATGATGAAGTCTGAAATTCCAGATCTATTGATCAGTATAAATACAACCGCTAAGGAAAAAGTTTATATAGACAATATGAATTATGGCTCTTGGGGCTGGAATCCTTGGTTCTGGGGTACTAACTTTAATTCTATAAGCTCAAGAACCGAGGGAATACTTTACATTGATTTGATTGATGCCAAAACCAAACAATTGGTTTGGCAAGGAAAGGGTAAGGGAGGAATAAGTGAATACATGAAAAATAGGGATGAACGAATTGGGACTTTTGTAGCCGAAATATTGCAAAATTACCCACCGCAGGTTGAGATGTGACTCTAGATGAAATTTTTAGAGGCAGATAGTGCTTTGGAGATACCATCGAGTTTTTTACCCCCTGCAGTAGCGAAAAAGGGTTGACCTCCACCACTCCCATGAATAAATTGACCTAGTTCTCTTACTACCTTTACCGCGTCTAAACCTTTTTTAATTAACAGCTGTTTGGATATATAGCAGCTAAGAGTAGCTTTTCCACTGGACTCCGAGCCCAATACCATGAATAAATTTTCGTATTCTTTACCTAATTCAAAGCAAAGATCTTTTATTGACTTAGGGTCAAGATCAACTAATTTTGATAAAAAAGCAACTTCTTGAATTTCTTCAATTTCTAGTTTAATCTCTTTAGCTAAAATTATAGTTTTTAATCTTTTGAGTTCGTTGATCTCTTTTTTTAAAATAATATTTTCAGTTTGAATATTTTCAACTGCTTTAGGAAGATTTTGGGGATCTTTTAATAGAAAATTTACTTTTTCTAATACTTGATTTCTATCTTCAAAATATGCTAATGCATCTTCACCAGTAATAGCCTCTATTCTTCTTACTCCTGCTGCAACTGCAGTTTCAGATGAAATCTTGAAATACCAAATATCTGCAGTGTTCTTTACATGAGTTCCTCCGCAGAGCTCTATTGAATGACCAAAACGAATGGTTCTGACGGTATCGCCATATTTTTCTCCAAACAAGGCAATTGCACCAGAGGATATTGCCTTTTCATAGGGAACACTCCTACTTTCTTCAAGTGGAAGCCGTTCTTTTATTCTAGCATTAACAAATTGTTCCACAGCGGTAATTTCCTCAGGCAAGAGTTTTGCAAAGTGAGAAAAGTCAAATCTAAACATACCCGAGTGAACCATAGAGCCTTTTTGCTCAACATGATCTCCTAAAACGGAACGAAGAGCCTGGTGCATTAAATGGGTTGCACTGTGGTTACAAGCAATTTTATGTCTTTGTTTCTCATCCACTTCAGCTTTTAATTTTTGATTTAAGTCAACAGGAAGAGTAGAAGAATAATGAACAATAAGGTTGTTTTCCTTTTTAGTGTCTATAATGTAATGAATATCTCCATTTGATGCTTCCAAATAGCCTTTATCTCCGACCTGCCCTCCACTTTCAGGATAAAAAGGTGTCATATTAAACACTAATTGAAAAAACTCACCTTCCTTCTTGTTAACCACTTTACGGTATTTAACGATTTTAATGGGAGTAGAAAGCAAATCATATCCAACAAACTCTTCTTCATCATCATCAGCAATTATTTGCCAGTCATCAATTACAGCGATAGAGGCCGCCCTGGATCGCTCTTTTTGTTTTGTCATTTCATTATCAAACTCCCTATGGTCGATTTCAAATCCTCTTTCTCGAGCAATCAATGCAGTGAGGTCTAGCGGAAAGCCAAATGTGTCGTATAGCTCAAAAGCCTTGATGCCACTTATGATTTTACTTTCAGCAGAAGATAATATTGTATTCAATAAGGTCAACCCTTGATCTAGGGTTTTTAAGAACGATGCTTCCTCCTCACGAATGACATTTGTAGATATACTTTTTTGTTTTTCTAGTTCTGGAAAAACAGTATTTAGCTGTTTATTAAGGGTTTCAACGAGATGAAAAATAAAAGGTTCTTTTTGATTTAAAAAAGTAAATCCATACCTGATAGCCCTTCTTAAGATTCTACGAATTACGTATCCTGCTCCAGTATTGGATGGAAGTTGGCCATCTACAATTGCAAAACAGACTGATCTTAAGTGGTCAGATATTACTCGAATAGCACGGTCAGTTTTTTCATCAATTCCATATTTAAAACCACTGAGGGTTTCAATTTCTTTAATTAATGGGGTAAAAACATCAGTGTCATAGTTTGAGGTCTTACCTTGCATTGCCATACAAAGCCTTTCGAAGCCCATTCCTGTATCTACATGTTTTTTAGGTAATTGCTCAAGGCTACCATTAGCCTTCCTGTTAAACTCAATGAATACAAGATTCCATATCTCAATAACTTGGGGATGATCTCGGTTAACAAGATTGGATCCAGGAATCATAGACTTTTCCTCGGTACTTCTCAAGTCTATATGAATTTCTGAGCAAGGCCCACAAGGTCCTTGCTCTCCCATTTCCCAAAAATTATCTTTTTTATTACCCAACAATATTTTTTCTTCAGGCACTATTTCTTTCCAAAAATCATAGGCTTCGTGATCTTTTTCAAGTTTTTCATTAGAATCTCCCTCAAATATCGTTACATATAAATTCTCTGGATTGATTTTAAAGACCTCAGTTAAAAGTTCCCAGGCCCAGGAGATCGCATCTTTTTTAAAATAATCCCCAAAGCTCCAGTTTCCAAGCATTTCAAAAAAAGTATGATGATAAGTGTCGACACCAACTTCCTCAAGATCATTATGCTTTCCAGATACCCTAAGACATTTTTGTGTATTAGCAATTCTGGAACTTTTAGGTTTTTGATGACCTAGAAAATAAGCCTTGAATTGATTCATTCCAGCATTGGCAAACATCAAAGTAGGATCATCTTTAATTACCATTGGAGCTGAAGGCACAATAGCGTGATCTTTAGATTCAAAAAATTGAAAAAATTGTTTTCTTATTTCAGCAGCCTTCATTAATTACCGTGATGTTTTTGACTGATACAAATATAGTTTTTTAGTTTTACAGCTAAGCCTATAAATACCCTTGGGTAATGATAATTTATATATTTAGTATATTTGATTTTGCATTTTGAATACACTCAACCTTTCAAAAATTAAAAATGGCTAAGGTTAAATATTATTACGACAAAGAGACACTCTCATATTTACCTGTTGAGGTGAACCGATTTGCAGTTCTATCAAATTTTATTCTTTTTTTGTTAGCTGCAATTTTCTTTGGAGTATTTACATTATTTGTGCTTCTAAATACGGACACCCTAAATACCCCAAAAGAAATAATCCAGTCTCGTGAAATTGAAAATTTTGAATTGCAGTATGAGTTACTAAATAAAAAATTAGATCAAATTGAAGAGGTTATGGCTAATGTCGAGGATAGGGATAATAATCTTTATCGAGTTTATTTTGAAGCTAGCCCAATTCCAGAAGAACAAAGAAAAATGGGATTTGGTGGAATAAACCGTTATAAAGAATTAGAAGGGTATGATAATTCTAAACTGATTATCAATACTACCAGACGCTTAGAAATATTAACAAAACAAGTTGTTGTTCAGTCCAGATCACTTGAGGAAATTGAGAGTTTAGCAAAAAGGAAAGAAGAACTTTTGGGAGCCATGCCCTCTATACAGCCTATTCACAAAAGTGATTTGAAACGTATGGCATCAGGTTTTGGATATCGTACAGACCCTTTTACCAAAAAAAGAAGATTCCACCAAGGAATGGATTTTACAGCTCCACGCGGCACCCCTATTTATGCCTCTGGAGATGGTATTGTGGGGAGAGCTGATAATAGAGCTGCAGGGTATGGAAAACATATTCGAATCGACCATGGATTTGGGTATGTCAGTTTGTATGCCCACTTAAGTGAATACAAGGTTAGGCGAAGACAAAAAGTAAAACGCGGAGATGTTATTGGCTATGTCGGAAGCACAGGTAGGTCCGTAGGTCCCCATCTTCATTACGAGATTTTCAAAGACGGAAGAAGAGTAAATCCGCTAAACTATTATTCAGGAAATCTAACAGCAGAGGAGTTCGACATTATGCTTAATCTGGCAAATCAAGAAAACCAATCTATGGACTAATGCTCGTTAAATTACCATCAAAGAGGTATTATACGATAGGAGAAATTGCAAAAGCATTTAATGTAAATACCTCTCTTTTAAGGTTTTGGGAAAAAGAATTTAAAGAAATCCAACCCAAAAAGAAGCAAAGCGGAGCAAGAAAGTATACCCCTGAGGATATAATTATTATAGAAAAAATTTATTTCCTACTTAAGAAAAAAGGTTTGACTATTGAGGGAGCAAAAAAGCAACTCAAAATCAAATCTTCTTTGGATGGAAATCACCAGTTGATCATACAAAAGTTAGAAATTATTAAAGATAACTTGGAATTAATTAAAGATAAATTATAATTATTTTTTTCTAAAAAATAATTGAATTGGAACTCCCCTAAAATTATATATTTTTCTTATTTTTTTTTCAAGAAATTTCTTGTACGGATCTTTAACGTATTGTGGCAAATTACAGAAAAACGCAAATTGCGGATGGGTAGTAGGCAACTGTGTGCAAAATTTAATTTTGACATACTTACCTTTAAATGATGGAGGTGGTTGGTTCTCAATAATTGGAAGTAGAACATCATTAAGCTTTCTTGTGGCAATGCGATTTGAACGATTTTTGAATACTGTAACTCCTGTTTCTATAGCCTTAAAAATTCTTTGTTTACTTAAAGCTGAAATAAAAACGATGGGGACATCTGTAAAAGGGACAATCTTTTCACGAATTTGATTTTCAAATACTTTAGTAGAAAAGGTTTCTTT
>TARA_B100001057_G_scaffold401853_1_pt1 | contig 14280 bp, 5 predicted proteins | sample TARA_B100001057 | Tara Oceans TARA_B100001057 (sample SAMEA2621839) | marine metagenome | biome: marine biome (ENVO:00000447); feature: surface water layer (ENVO:00002042); material: "saline water (ENVO:00002010), including plankton (ENVO:xxxxxxxx)" | depth 5 m
GTATGGGCCTGAAAACCTCTCTCTCCTCCTGTGGCCGAAGGAGCATGAAGCCAGAAGGCGCTCGTGTTTCCAACCTGGACGTTATATTGCCAGAAGCTCACAGCCATCGCGTTGTTTTCGTAGGCGGGGTCGAGCCAGGGGCCCATTTCACTTCTCGCGTAGGCCCCATTATTCGCCGCTCCGAGATCAAGCGACTGACCCTCCCCGAGGTGCCCATCACCATCCGGGGAAAGAACCGCTGAGCCTTCTATCGAGAGATCCGCACCGTTCCCGCTCTGGTCTTCAGACTGCCCCTCGAAATTCCAGTAGGCGAGGAGCACAGGCTGCGGGATTGGCGGCACGCTTCCGGGGTCCGTCGGGTCGAACAGGCTCTCCACTTCGTCGAGGTCTTCAAATCCGTCCCCATCAGTGTCCACATTGTGAGGGCTTGTGCCGGTATCATCGACACCTGCGAAGGTTCCGCTGTTGCTTTCCACGCCATCGCTCAGCCCATCACCGTCGGTATCGGAATCAAGGGGGTCGGTGCCGGTATCGGAGGCGTCCACAAAGATCCCGGTCCCGGTCTCAGCACCATCGGGAATGCCATCCCCATCGGTGTCGTCATTGGTGGGATTGGTGCGGGCATTGAGCTCCTCCAGATCGCTGGTACCATCGTTGTCAAAGTCCCCGGTCCCGGAGAGCTGGGTGAGATCGTTAATGTCGTCCCACGAGATCTCCCACGCGTCGGGGAGGTCATCCCCGTCAGTGTCCTCTGACTTAACCCCGATGGGATAGACTGGCGGGCTGCCGGCATTGGTGTCGCCAATTGCCACGATCCCGACAATTCCGGGGCCGCTGATCCCGATATCGACCCAATCTCCTCCACCTTGCTCCCCAAAAACGTTGTCGAACGGGAAGAGCCCCGGGGAAGTAATAGTAAAAGGGGTCGTCTGGTTCTGCGGGCAGCAATTGTGCTGCGCGGTCACCTGCCCGTCCACGGTGTCCATGATGAAGAAATTGGTATCATCTGCCCCAAGGTGAATGTTGTAGGTTCCCGGCAAGAAAGCCGACATATCGAGATAACCGTTGTAGCGCACCGTGAAATTCTCTCCACCCCCATCTCCCCACGGCCGGTTCTGCACCGATATGGCATTCCCTCCGTTTCCATGACTGGCGAGGGGCTCAATGGCATCGAAGGAACGAAGGGGAGCTGGATCACCCGAGACATGCACATCGTAGTTCCCTTGAGCGGCGTTATTGATAATCACCCCGGCATCGTAATGGTTCTCCTGATAGTTGACCCCGTTCTGAGTGAGATCAGGACCGTAAGCGCCGGGAGCCAGCTCATCAATAGGCACGAAGGAAGGCTGGACGATCGGTATATCCGGGTTGCTGTTCGGATCATTAGGGTCAAAGTTCTCGTTTACCTCGAAGCCGTCGCTGGCGCCATCATCGTCGGTGTCCGCATTGAGTGGATCGGTGCCGGTGTCACTCGCGCTGGTGAAGGTTCCAGTGCCAGTCTCCACGCCATCGAGCAAGCCGTCTCCGTCACTGTCAGGATTCGCCGGGTCCGTCCCCGCAGCCTTCTCCTCGCCATCGTTGGATCCGTCCTCATCAGCATCCGCCACGGTGGGGTCGGTTCCGTCAACGTATTCGTCAGGATCACTGACACCATCTTCATCGAAGTCCCCAGGGCCGAGCTGGGTCAGGTCCCCGGGGAAGAACTGCTCCTCGTACCCATCGGGGATGCTGTCGCCGTCGGCATCGAGGTCCGGATCAAAGCTGTCGAGATACACCCCCCAGCTCAACCCTGCCCCATCCGTATCAAATTCCGCAGGAACACCACTGCTGATTCCAAAGACGCTGGTGTAGCCGATCCCGCCGAAGTCCGCAGTGTTGGTGGAGAAGTCATTGTAATAGCCAAATCCGATATCAGCCGCGGACTGGGCGCCCCCACCATCCTCGGTCAGCCAGACGTCCACGTTGAACCAGCCTCCTCCGCCAAAGTCAAAGTTGGCATAGGTTCGCACGTTCCAAGACACATCGGTATGCTGCTGATTGTCGCCCCGGGGATTCAGGTTGGTTGCCGCTGCAATTGGAGTGGCCACAACCTTGACTCGGTCATCGTAGTTCTCAGTGAAGGAGAAAACACCATCCTGGTCGTAGAACTGGAACACATAGGCGAGGTCGTGGTTGTCGCCCAGCAGATCCGTACCGAGCCCACCAGGCTCCCGGTCGACATCAATTCCCTCAAGAAGAAGAGAGTTCGGGTCGTCCAGCTCCCCGAACGGAGCAAGTTGATCGACGTTCTCGGGAAGGGTTCCGGTGAAGTCTGCTCCGGGGAGGTTGTCTGTACGGCGATAAAGAACTCTTTCCGGCGTATGGTTGACGAGACTGATTTCTGGCTTTGATGCAGGGTCATTGGGATCGAATCCTCCATCGACCTCCTGACCATCAAAGCTCAGGTCGTCATCGCTGTCAGAGTCAAGGGGGTCCGTTCCTGTATCACTGGCATTCACGAAGGTGCCCGTCCCGCTTTCCACCCCGTCAAGCAAACCATCATTATCACTATCCTCGTCAAGAGGGTCCGTACCCGCAGCAACTTCCTCCCCGTCTGAGGAACCATCATCATCCGAATCCGAATCAAGAGGGTCAGTCTGCGCAGCGTGCTCTGCCGCATCGCTCACCCCATCGTTGTCAAAGTCAGTCAGATCTGAAACGTCTTCCAGACCAGACACTTCATCATTCGGGTCAGCATCGATAATGCTCTGTTCAAAAGTGTCCGGGAGCCCGTCTTGGTCCTCATCCGCTCCAACCTCGAAAAACCATACCTTTTTACTGTTGTCGTTATCAGGGCCTCCGGTGGTCGTATCCTCAGCCGTCATCTCCCCGGGTTGCCCCGTTCCATCATCCGCGTACAAACGAACCTCAAGAGGATACCAGCGGTCATCGCAGCAGGTATCGTTGCGAGCAAAAGCCACCACCGTGGTCACCTCATACTCCGCACCGAGATCGATGGTGTATTGAGCACTGTTGGCGAGACCGCTTCTTGCAGACCACACTCCTCCCCCAGCTTCCTGATCATTATCAATAGGGCCTCCCACGGGACCGTGCTCGAGGCTCTGGGTCGTTCCAATCTCGGGGCCATCCGTAAGATTGAATGTCGTTACGCCGGCAATATCGTTCGTGCTGGTCGCACCGCCCCGTCCGAAAGCCCCGGCCTCGTCAGGAACCACTCCCGCCTCAAACGCTTCGAGTTCTCCCAGGTGAAAACGGGTGTCCCCCGGACCTTTTTTAATATTAATAAAACGCGCAAGAACGCCCTCCGCCTGCGGAGCCATTCCAAGGGTAATGGCCATTACGCCCAAAATAAGGATGGTGAGATGATTCATTGGATTTTTTTAAGCTAACACCGTTCCTAGGGGGGCCTTTCCACCTAAACAAGCTGTGATTTCCACAAAAGGTCCACAAAGCTGGGCAAAGTGGACCTAATTTAACGAAGTTTCCCCGGTGAAAGGCGCTTGGCTGGGACTCCCGGGCCGCATCCCTCAACGAGGCATGATCTCAGCATGCTTACTTACCCCGGTAGCAATCGAGGCGGGCCCCAACTCGCAAAAACAGGCTGTTGCGGCCCAGGGCAGGACTGGAATCCACCCATGTCACCTCATCCCCGGGCTCAAGATCATAGACCCCTAGTATTTTGGGCTTCCCACTCACATCTATGGAATACATCTCCCCATCCCGCGAAAGGCACAACATCGTTGTCCCGGCGAGCAGGGGAGAGGCATAAAAATTCCCTTGGAGCTTTTTGGCCCACTGCGCCTCCCCTGTTTGCGGGTCAACTGCCTGAATCATTCCCCGGTCCGACAGAACAAAGAGAGTCTTTCCGTTCGAAACCGGGGTAGGCACGTAAGGCGCGTCCTGCTCGAGCTGCCAAAGCAACTCGGCGCGGCCTTCTCCGCCCTCTAGTGGACGAAGTGCAACAAAGACATTATTGCCCCCCTCTTTCTTGCATCCCGCAGTGATGATAGAACCCGGAGCTCCGCTCCCCGCCAGAATGTTGAGCGGAGAAACGATACAGCGTTCCTTGAAAATACCGGGGAGCGACCACACTTCTTTCCCATTTTCGAGATCCAGACCACACACCCCCGTGCTGGTACTACTAACTACTACCTCGAAGCGCGACGGATCTTCATCCTGCCTGCGAATCAGCGGAGTCATATAGGTTGTCTTCGGACTGGGGCTTGGATACGGCGTTTTCCAATCTGGGTGGCCAGTTGCACCGTTAATTGATGCCACGTAGCCGCCCAGTTGATGGAGGTGCGCGAAGATGACTGACCCATCATGGATGACAGGCATCAGGTTAAGTCCGTGAGCTCCTTTGAATGATCCAATCTCATAATCCCAGAGATGTTTTCCCTTGTGAGAATATGCCGAAAGAACCGCCACCTTGCGACTGGATTGGTACCAACTGAAGACCACCATGTCTTGGTCGACCGCCGGGGTCGCTGCCGCAGTATTGTTCATCTTGTGGGTTCGGTAGGGCCCAACCTCGACGGTCCTCTTCCACAACGCACTCCCGTCGTCTACACGAAGACATTGGAGATGAACGACGCCGCCCAGTCGATCTTCCGAGGTCACAAATATCCGTTGGCCCCACACCACCGGAGAACTAGTACCTGGTCCCCGCAGGGCAACCGACCATGCCCTCGCAGTTTTATCCACTCCTCCCGGGCAATCAAAACTGGAAGCGATTCCAGCCCCTCCAGAGCCGCGAAACCTCGGCCAGTCATCCTCTCCGGCATCGACACTACCAATCAACAACACCACGGTGCTGAACAGTATCAGGATCCCTTTTAGAAATCTGAACGATGAATCCGCCATAAAATCGACTTAGCAAACGCTGTCGCAATCGTCACCTCTGGTCAATCACCACTACCAATTCTCGCTGTGGTTAGCCCTTACTCCAGTTATTCTTGATCGAAATGAGTTAACTCTCATAGGGTAATCGAACGCCCTTGCCATACGCAGGCTTGCCAGCTGATTCCCCACACCTTATTGCCATATCATGGAACCCTCCAAAACCCACTTGGCTACGGGAGCCCTCTCCGTCTTCCTCGCCATCGCAGGAGTTCTTTCCTCCTCAGGAGCTCCAATCATCTCTGAAATTCTCGCCGATAACGAGTCGGGTCTGAGAGATGAAGACGGCGAATGGGAGGACTGGCTCGAACTCTACAATCCCGATCCCGCACCCTACAATCTTGGAGGGCATTTTCTCACCGACAATCCGGACAACCCGACAAAGTGGCGCATCCCCGACGACACCGTTCTCCTCCCCGGGGGGTTCCTGGTGATCTTTGCCTCCGGAAAGGACCGCGCGATTACCAATCAGGAACTTCATACCAGTTTCGGCCTCGACAACAGCGGTGAGTATCTCGCTCTCGTCTCTCCCGATGGAGTCTCCATCCTCGACGACTTTACTCCTACATACCCTGCCCAATTCGACGATGCATCCTTTGGCATTGAGCAGACTCCGGTCACAGGTGAGGAGATCCTTATCGGGGTGGATTCCGCCTGCAGGACCTATGTGCCCACCGACAACAGTCTGGGCCTCAGCTGGACCCAGGCCAACTTCGGCGACAATCTGTGGAGTGCCGGGTTCCTCGGAGCCGGATACGAGCGGAGCACGGGCTACCGGGAACTGATCGCGAGTGACCTTGAGCAGGTCGCCTTCGATCGTAATTCCTCAGTCTATATCCGAATACCTTTCGATCTAGCACGGACGGACAATATTCTCAGTCTCTCCCTCGATGTTCAATACGACGACGGACTTGTCGCCTACCTCAATGGTGTCCGGGTCACCTCCCTGAATGCTCCCGGGGCACCCGTCTTCAATTCCAGCGCATTAAGCGACCGCGCCGACTCTGCGGCCTTGGATTTCCAAACAATCCAACTCAACAGCCACCTCAGCCGGCTCAGAACAGGAGCGAATGTTCTCTCACTGCATCTCATGAATTCCTCCGCGGACGATGACGACCTGCTGCTCAGACCCCAGCTTAGTGTGATCCGCACCCTGTCACTCGAACTGGGTGAATCCGCCTACTTCGCGAATCCCACTCCGGGTCAACGTAACGGCAGCCAGGAGCAGCTCCCAACCAGCGAGGTGGTATTTTCTCACCGCAGTCAGACTTTTATCGATAACTTCGAAGTCTCTCTCTCAAGCGCCTTCCCGAGTGAAGTCATCCGCTATACTACGGACCGTTCAGAACCAAACGCAAATTCTCCTCGCTATACCGAACCCATCCTAATCGATAGCTCAATTCAGATAAGAGCACGGGTCTTCGGTGAAAATAACGCGCAGGGCCCCGTCAAGATGCGAAGCTTCCTGAAGGTGGGAGAAGCCGTTCTTCAGCAATTCAATTCCAACTTGCCGATCCTCATCATCGAAACGTGGAACAGAGGCGATCCGGGCGGAAACACCCACCTCGATGGCTTCATGGCAATTATCGAGCCCGATCCCGAAACGGGCAGGGCTCGGATTACAGATGAGTTCGCCACTGACACCCGGGTAGGTCTCAAACGACGAGGATCCTCCTCCTTCGGCTGGCCGAAATATTCCATGACGGTAGAAGCGCGCGACGAAGAGGGGCTCGATAAGGGAATTACGCCCCTCGATATGCCCCGTGAATCCGACTGGATTCTGAGTGGGCGGTATCAATTTGACCGGGCACTCATGCGCAATGATCTCATGTATGAATTGAGTCGCCAGACCGGCGAATACGCGACTCGTACTAAGTTCGTTGAAGTCGTGCATAACGTCCGAGGTGGCCCCCTTACCTACTCTGGATCCTATTTCGGGGTGTATTCCCTGATGGAAAAAATCAAACGGGACGACGGCAGGGTCCCCGTGGCACGGATTGACCCCAGAGATTCAAGGGAGCCCGCAGTCTCGGGCGGATATATGTTCAAGAAGGACCGCCTGGATCCCGGAGACAGTGGATTCAGCGTGGCGGGTCTGGGAACTCTGGGATGGGTTGAACCCAAAGAGCGGGAGGTATCCAGCCGGCAGAGATCGTGGCTTACCGCTCACATGAATGAAATCAATGCCGCCATCAGTGCGAGCAATGGAATCAACCCGAGCACCGGAAAACACTTTACCGAATACATCGATCAATTCTCATGGCTACGCCATCACTGGCTCAACACTCTGGCCATGAACGTCGATGGGTTTCGCCTCAGCGGCTACTACTACAAGCACCGCAGTGACACCAACGACGGGAAGGTCGGAGCGGGTCCAATCTGGGACTTTGACCGCACCATGGGCTCTACCGATAGCCGGGACAACAATCCTTCCCAGTGGGATGGATCTGGAGATTCAAGTAGAACGTGGAGCGACGGCCGCTACGCCTGGTGGGGGCAGGTTCTTAGCAAGCCCGACTTCCGGCAGGCCCATACGGACCTGTGGCAGGACCTCCGGGGAAATGTGTTCTCTACCGAGAACATCGAGAGCATCATCAACGATTTTGCACGGCAAATCGATGGACGGGACCCGCTTGGTGCAAACGACTCATCACTCGGTCGCAGCCCCGCCGAGAGAAACTACGACAAGTGGGGCAATGCCAGTCACCGCAATGAGGTCCGAACTCTAAAGCAGTGGCTGAGAACAAGAGTTGGCTGGATTGACCGACAGTATACCGCCAAGCCTCTTTTCAGCTCTGATCAGGAAAGGCGGCAACCCGGTGTTGTGGAGGTGGGAGATCAGTTCTCCTTCGTCGGCGATGGCGTGGTCTACTACACCACCGATGGGACAGACCCTCGTGCATCTGGAGGCAACGCCTCCGGCAGTGCGTTGCTCGCTAATATTGGAGAACCGATTACTGTAGACGGAACGACTACAATCACCGCGAGAGCCCGCGATGGACGGGGACTAACGGCGTGGAGCGGCCCTATCACCTCCCACTTCCTTGTGGGACCAATCGCGAATGCGTCAAATCTTGTGATAACGGAAGTCCACTACGCACCACTTCCCCCGGAAACCTCCGAGGAACTCGCTGCTGGAAACGATGCCTCAGACTTCGAATTCATAGAGATGAAGAACGTGAGTGGAGACACTATCAACCTTACCGCTGTGAAGTTTACGGAGGGCATTGATTTTGATTTTACATTTTCCGATGTAACCTCCCTTGCTCCTGGAGAATTCGTCCTCGTTGTTCGTAACAGAGCCTCTTTCGAAGCCCGCTATGGCACATCTTACAGCGATCGGATTGCGGGTGAGTATGTCCCAACCAGACTTGAAAATGCTGGGGAACGGCTCCACCTGGTCGACGGAGTGGGAAACACTATTGCGAATTTCCGATACAACGACCGGGATCCTTGGCCGGAAGCTGCAGGAAGAGATGGCTCCAGCCTGGTCCTCGCAAGTCCTACCGCCCCCGTCCCTGATTATTCAGCACCTGGCAACTGGAGAGCCAGCGCAGCGGCCGGAGGAAATCCGGGTACTGGATTGCTGATTGATAGTGATGGTGACGGGCTGAGTAACATCGATGAGGCACTGGCAGGAACAGATCCGCTTCGCTCAGACACAGATGGAGACGGCTCTACCGATGGATCAGAAATTGCAGCTGGCACAGACCCTCTCGATGGATCATCACTTTTCCAGATAACAACGCTGAGTAAGGATCCGTTAACTGGGTTTGTCACGGTGAGGTGGGATAGCGTCCCGGGAAAAAGTTATACCCTTGAGGCAAGTGCCGACCTGATCAACTGGGAGGTAACCTCCTCTGGGATTATCGCAGTGGGAACTGTGACCTTGCAGCTAGACCCCCGTGCTATCGGAGGGGCTCAACGCTTCTATCGGGTATCGGTCGACGAATAAACAGAATCGCCAACAAAGGGCTGAAGCTAGGCAGGCTCTTAGCAAGGGTGGGGTATTTCATCCGTCTCCGAGCCAGGAGGACTCAGGAGTCATTGGTGGTGACGCGATCCTTTCCTTACTTCCGTTGCAGCCGCCCCTTGTATTCGGGGCGCTCGCGCCATGCCTTGAAGTAAGGCCTATAGGCATCCAACTCCGTCCAGAACATCCGGGGGGGCTGAGGCGAATCAACCTTGCCAGAGGGGTAATCCTTCCCTTCACCACTCGCATCGACCGTCGCGTCCCATGCTTGAAAGGCCTCGCGAAGGCGCTGAGCTACCTCCGGGTGCCCAGCGCTGATATCCGCCTTTTCCGCCGGATCGTCACCCAGATGATAGAGATGAAAGTCTCCGCGGGTCACATTCTTCGAGTAAAGTTTGAATTCGTTGTCGACCCATGCGCCCCGGACCCCGCTCCTGAACCCAATCGGCTTGCGGCGCGGACCCAGCTCTTTCCCGAAGAGCGCGCGCAGACTCTGCCCGTCTTGCGGCTTTAGCATGGAAGTAGCAGGGAGACCTGCCACTTCCGCAAGAGTAGGAAAAATGTCCATAGTACAAGCCGGAAAAGAGGTCACCCGGGGCTTGGTGATTCCTTCAGGCCACTCGATCACCCCCGGCACGCGCAGTCCGCCCTCGAAAAGTGATCCCTTATAGCCCCGCAAGCCCCCCACCGTGTCGGGCTTGAATCCTGGAAGCCCCCCGTTATCGCTGCAAAACCATACGAGGGTGTCGCGGGCAATTCCGATGTCCCGCAATCCGGCCCGCAGGGCTCCTATACTGCGATCCATGGCCACGAGTTCCGCATAATGGTGCTGCGACTTGTTATCGAGATTCGCGAAGAGCTTGAGATCCTTTTCCAGACCCATCCATGGACTGTGCGGGGTACCATACCAGATCACCGTAAAGGAGGGCTTCTTCGCCTTGGCTTGCGCTCCGACAAAATTGAGCGCTTCCGTGACGATGACTTCCGAGGAATCTCCCGTGAATTCTTCGAAATTCCCCTTCCGGCTCATCACCGGATCCTTATCGAAGAAATTGGTGACTGAGAGCCACTGGTCAAATCCGAATCCGCCCGGGCCATGGGTATCTTCCCTCAGGATGGGAACCCCCGGACCGCGCAATCCGTTGAGATGCCACTTCCCAAAATGTCCGGTCGCGTAACCCGCTTCCCTGAGCGCTACCGCCAGGGTCTTCTCCTGCTTTCGCAGGGCAAATCCATGGCTCTGCACTCCGGTCCGGTTGTGCGTCCGCCCAGTCAGGACCGTTGCCCGCGTTGGGGAGCACACTGGTCCCCCGGCATAAAACCGGTCAAAGCGCAGTCCACCCGCCGCCATCGCGTCAAGGTGCGGAGTTCTGAGCGTCGGGTGGTTGTAATAACCAGTCTGTCCCCAACCCATATCATCTGCCATCACCAGGACGATGTTAGGTTTGGAGGCCAGAAGCATGGGAGCACTCAGGAGGAAAGCGAAAAGAAGCGTCTTCATCGAGGATCACTAGGAGCTAACTCCCTCAATGTTGCACGGAGAATCTTGAGCCTGAGTATATTATTGTTTCGCGACTCTCCCCTGTCACCCCTCGCCGTGAGCCCCTGAATTATTTCCTGACGCCGAGAGCTTCTTTCTTACTCGGCCAGGGAAGATCACGGTCAAAAAAACGCGCGAGGGGCTTGTAGTTGTGATAATCCACAGCCTCACGGCGCCAGAGATCCACGTATGCGTCGTATTGCTTCCGCATCTGGACCAAAACCGCCACTTCTCCTTCTGGGCCGGTCACCAGATTCTTCAATTCGAATGGATCCTCCTCCGTATCATAGAGCTCCTCTGCCGCCTTGAATCCCTCCCCTGCCCACGGCCAATAGATATACTTGTGGCGTTCCGTTACCACCGAAAGGCTAAAGACCTTGGAGGGACCCCACACGTTGACCAGTGGTAGAGACTCCCTGATCCTTACCCCAGCGTCCTCGTAAAGCGGAAGAATGCTCTTTCCGTCAATCCCCTCGGGAACAGCTACCGCGGCCAGTTCCAACAGGGTCGGCATAAGGTCCACGTTCCCAGTCAGGGCATCACAGCGCAGTTCCTTGCCACTGTTCCTGTGGCGCGGATCATACACGATCAAGGGAACCCGTGAGGATTCCTCGTAAGGCAGCACCTTGGACCCATAACCATGGGCACCACACATGAATCCATTATCCGAAGTAAAAATCACCACGGTGTTTTTCTCTACCCCGTGGCTCCTGAGGGCCGCCCGTATCATTCCAACCGCAGCATCCACCGCATAGACCTGCTGGTAATAGGTAGCCATTACCTCGTCATATTTATCTGAGTAGTTCCAGCTGTGAAAACGCTCATACTGACGCCCATACCGGCTTTGGGGTGCGAAGTGGAGGCCATACTCGCGTCCAAAATTCCTTGGTTTCGTAAAACGCATGCCGGCATAAATTTTATTATCTTCCGGATCAGGCGTGGCTGGCTTGTGAGGCGCCTTGAAGCTGATAGAGAGGCAGAACGGCTGCCCGGACTTCGCAGACTCTTTAATGAAATCCGCGCCGAAAGCTCCGTAAGAACGAGATGAGTGCGGGAACTTCTTTGCGTATTCTACCATCGATTTGTTTCTTGCTGTCAGATAGGAGGTTTGTCCCGGCCCCGCTCCCCAACGATCAAAATCGCCAGCTGGCAAAACACCCTTCTTCCCACTCCTCGTCGTCACCTCAAACCCGATCTTTCCGGCTATCGCCGTTCGGTATCCCGCTTCCTTGAGAAGGATAGGATAGGACTCCGCCCAATGGGAGCTGTGCAGAGCCCCATGCTCGAAGTTACACCCATGCCTGAACTCGAACTTCCCCGTCATGATATTGGCCCGGCTAGCCATGCAGATCGCAGTGCTCACATAATGGCAGTCAAACACCACTCCTGCCCGCGCGAGCGCGTCGAGGTGCGGCGTTTTAACCTCAGAATTTCCATAACACCCCATTGAAGAAGTGCTCTGATCATCCGTGAGGAGGAAAACTAGGTTCGGTCGGTCGTCTCCGTAGGTCGAGGACGCGAAAAGAAACAGAGGCAGAAGAGGGACTCGGAGCCGCAGCAAGAACGCACACTTCATCATGCCTTGAATGCTCAACGGTATTACAGGAGAAGCGATCAGGAACTCACGGTTTCTCCTCCGGGGACACCAGCAACTTCAAGAGCTGGCTTTTAAGCCTTGAAGGTGCCCGTCAACCGGCCTAAACCCCGCCCCCGAACTTACGCAAAACATGTCTGACTCCTCTTCTGATATCGGACTCGTGGGCCTCGCGGTCATGGGTCAGAACCTTGCTCTGAACATCGCCGATCACGGCTTTCGCATCTCTGTCTACAACCGGACCACTTCAAAAACTGACGAGTTTGTAGCCGCAAACCCGGAAACCCCCGGTGGGGTAGTTGGCACAAGCACCCTTGAGGAATTCGTGCAGTCCATCAAGAGACCTCGCAAGGTCATTATCCTCGTCCAGGCTGGCGGACCCACTGACGCAGTGATTGATGGGCTGACAGAACTACTGGACCCCGACGACATCATCATTGACGGGGGCAACGCCCTCTGGACCGACACGATCCGCCGGGAAAAAATGCTAAACGAGAAAGGATTCCGGTTTATCGGCTCCGGGGTCTCGGGTGGAGAAGAGGGAGCTCGTTTCGGCCCCTCTCTCATGCCCGGCGGCAAGCAAAGCGCGTGGAATGAACTCAAGCCCATCTGGGAGGCCATCGCCGCAAAGGTCGACGAGACTACCGGAAAGCCCATTGAAGGAGCAGAAGCCGGAAAGCCTGTCGAAGGAGGAGTTCCCTGCGCCACCTACATTGGCGATAACGGCGCAGGCCATTACGTCAAGATGGTGCACAACGGGATTGAGTATGGCGATATGCAGATGATCTGTGAGGCCTATACTCTGATGGACAACCTCCTCGGTATAAAGCCAGAGGAAATGAGCTCCGTATTCGGAGAGTGGAATCAAGGTGTTCTCGATTCCTTCCTGATCGAAATCACGGCCGACATTCTTGGGCAGAAGGACCCTGAAACTGGCCAGCCTTTCGTCGACATTGTTCTTGATACCGCAGGACAGAAGGGAACCGGCAAGTGGACCTCCATCAACGCCCTCGACATGGGCATTGCCGCACCCTGTATCGCAGAGGCCGTTTTTGCGCGCTGCATCAGCGCTCTCAAAGAGGAGCGCGTTGCCGCCGCCAAGGTTCTCGACGCCAAGCTCGAGCCCTTTGACGGAGATACCGCAGAGTTCGTCCAAGCCATCCACGATGCCCTCTACTGCTCCAAGATCTGCTCCTATGCACAGGGCTTTCAGCTCATGCGTGAGGCCCAGAATGAGTATGACTGGAATCTGGACTTCGGACAGATTTCCATGATCTGGCGTGGGGGCTGCATCATCCGTGCCCGTTTTCTCCAGAAGATCTTTGAGGCCTATCAGACTAATCCTGATATAGCGAATCTGCTTCTGGATCCATACTTCAAGAGCGAGATCGACCGGTGTCAGGCCAATTGGCGCAAGGTCGTGGCCACCGCCGCACTACATGGCGTGCCCCTCCCCTGCTTCAGCTCGGCTCTCTCATATTACGATAGCTACCGCAGTGAGCGCCTCCCCGCAAACCTGCTGCAGGGGCAGCGCGACTTCTTCGGAGCTCATACCTACGAGAGGGTCGACCGGGAACGCGGACACACTTTCCACATCGACTGGCCGGTAAGTGGCCGGCCGCAAATCCAGGTGAAGCCGTGACTTCTCTGCCCTGCCAATATTACCCATCGAGGCTGACCATGGGGTCAACCTCCTGATCGTAGTCGACACCCGACAGCCCAAATCCAAAGAGCTTCAGGAAATCTTCCTGATATCCTGCGAAATCAGTAATTTCTCTCAGGTTTTCCGAAGTTACCTGCGGCCATATCTCATTCACCTCCTGCTGGACCTCAGGCTCCATCTCGAGATCATCAATTCGAATGAGCCCCTTGTCATCCAGCTTTGGCAGCTCGTTATTATACAGGTGAGTGGCGAAAAGTCGTTGGATCTGCTCAACAGTCCCCTCGTGGGTCCCCTTCTCCTTCATGATCCGATACAGAATGGAAATATAGAGCGGCACAACGGGGATTGCCGAACTGGCCTGAGTCACTAACGCCTTGTTGACTGAAATGAAGGCATCGCCTCCGGCATTAGCCTTGAGAAGTACGCTGATCCGCTGCCCGGCCGCCCTGAGGTCAACCTTGGCCCGTCCAATCGTTCCGTTGGTGTAAATTGGCCAGGTCACCTCCGGTCCAATGTAGTCGTAGGCAACCGAGGTCGCATTAGGCGCAAGCAGACCGGCACCATTCAAAGCTTCCATCCAAAGTTCCCAGTCCTCTCCTCCCATGACGGTA
>TARA_B100001057_G_scaffold456195_1_pt1 | contig 14256 bp, 8 predicted proteins | sample TARA_B100001057 | Tara Oceans TARA_B100001057 (sample SAMEA2621839) | marine metagenome | biome: marine biome (ENVO:00000447); feature: surface water layer (ENVO:00002042); material: "saline water (ENVO:00002010), including plankton (ENVO:xxxxxxxx)" | depth 5 m
ATGATCATAAGATCAGCATCTTTGAGAGCTTTCAAACCTCGAAGAGATTTTTGGTTGTTTGGATCAATATATCCGTCCGTCCATGAAAAAACTACTGTGCAATCAAAACCATGTTTTTGAGAAAGAATTTTGCCCAACATAGGACCTGATTCCTCTGAGCGGTATTCTTCGTCACCTGTTATTATTACAACGTGTTTTCCTTTTCCAGGACCCTCTTTTCCCTTTAGAAAAAGAGTATCGGCTGCACTAGATAAAGAAATACCAATAAGGGATACCAATAATGTTTTGAGAGTGTTTTTAATCATATTTATGATGTTTTATACTATTTATTTTAAATATTTTGCATCAATGCTTCACCTTAAAAAAGCTAAAAATCCATAAATTATATACAACTATACAAAAATACTATGAAAAGGATTATAGGGTCAGAACTTGCCACCGATGACAATATCGACTAAAAAATCACCATGAAATCAGAAACAAAAATTTATCGTAAGATTTTTATATTCCTATTTGCACTCCTATTTGCACAGCCATTTTGTACTGCGCAATTTTATGGAGACCCACCTGATAATACCCATCCTTGGGCGATTCATGATAATAATAGGCCTCAGCCACCAAGAGTTGAGCCCGCCAAAAATCCTGGTGGAGCGCCTTCAGATGCAATTGTTCTGTTTGATGGGTCTCTTGAATCCTTTACCAAAAATTGGTCTCATACTAATGCTAAGCGTAAGAAGGATTGGAAGGTAGAGAATGGATCTTTAATTTCTGTAGGAGGTGCCGGAACAATCGCCTCTAAAACAGAATTTTCAGATTGCCAGCTACATATTGAGTGGTCAGCTCCTTCAAAGATTGTTGGTAGCGGTCAAGGAAGAGGCAATAGCGGTGTTTTCTTGATGGGTAAAACAGAAGTCCAAGTCCTTGATAATTTTAATAACCCAACATATCCCGATGGTTTTGCCGGATCAATCTATGGAGTCATGCCACCAATGGCTAATTCACTCAACGCTCCAGGACAGTGGCAAAGTTACGATATTATTTTTAGAAGACCGATTCTTAAAGATGGAAAAGTTATGGATGAAGGATCCATGACAGTTCTCATTAATGGTGTTGTTGTCCAAGCCTCTACACCACTTGAAGGAGGAGGAGGGCACAGAGCACGATCAAAATCTAAAGCTTTTCCTGAGAAGGGACCGCTTTCCCTTCAAGATCATGGTAACCCTGTAAGGTTCCGTAACATTTGGTATAGGGACCTAAGAAAGAGACCTGTTGATGGAGGAACAGATGGTAAAATATCTCCAGAAGCAGCCTCAAAGAAACGTGCCGAGATTGCTGCAAATATACGTGAAGACGCATCAACTAAGAAAGGCAAAGATAAACTCCTAAGACTAATGGAGTCACTCTACTATCAAGAAAATGCAGAGGCACATGCAGAAGCAGAAAAACTTGGGGCCCAATTCGTCAATGAGGTTTCAGAAAAACCAGAGGGGCGTAAGGGAGACGTTATGCAATTAAACAACGCAGTTAAATTTCTTGTGAAACATAAACTCATGCCTCCTGACCATCCAGGTATTGACGCTATAAAGGGTTTAATCGAAGACAACGGTTGGAATAAATAATTACATATAGACAAAAGAAAAGGGCCCGTCTGTTAGAGACGGGCCCTTGTTTTTGAATTTTAATCTAGAATAGAATTTTAACCGAACTTCCAATCGCCTCTATAATTTACTGTTTTTAGCAGCTTTTCGGCTTCTGGATCATCAATGCACTGCTCTTTAGCTGGGTCCCATTTAATGGCACGACCAAGCTTATCAGAAACATAGCCAATGTGACCAGGTGTTGCTGAGCGGTGACCAGTTTCTGCTGGGCAGATACACTCTTTTCTAGTTTTGACTCCATCAATGAAGTTTTGGTGGTGACCACCGTTAGATTTATATGCTTTCTTAGGTCCACGATCATTTTTCTCAACGATCCAGTCTCTATTAGAAGCCTCAATTCTACCACGGTCGACATACACCCATCCGTTTTCACCGATCCATTGAGTTCCCATGTTTCTGCCGTCTTTACCCATCTTATGTTTATTAGACATAGTAACGGTGTAGCCGGCTGCATATTCAGATACTACGCTATAGTCAAGAGGCTGATCGTACATGCCCTTGTCAGCATATCTGAAACCTTTGGCTTCTACCTTGATTGGACCGCTCTTATCCATTTCAAGTCCCCAATGAGCAATGTCATTATGGTGTCCGATCCAGTCCATTAGTTGTCCACCACCGTAGTCTAGGCACCAACGCCAGTTCCAGTGTAAACGCTTAGGATGAAAAGGAAGCATTCTACTCGGTCCGCACCAAAGATCATAATCAAGATTATCAGGAATTGGTTGCGCAACTTTACCTTCTTCATTTGTACCGCCACCGGTAGGAAGTCCCACTTTAACCTCTTTAATTTTACCGAGGTGTCCATTCATGACAGCTTCAGCAGCGACTCGCATACGAGTATCAGAGCGCTGTTGAGAACCAACTTGGAAAATTGCTTTTTGCCTGGCAGCTTCTTTATATACCGCGTGACCTTCAGCAAAGAGATGAGTAATTGGCTTTTCACAATAAACATCTTTCTTATTACCAAGGGCTTCGAGGCAAGCTAATGAGTGCCAATGGTCTGGTGTTCCAACAATAACAGCGTCTAAGTCCTTTATGGCGCATAGATCCCTAAAATCAGTGAAAGTTTCACACCCTTTATATTCACCGCTTTCAGTTTGTTTTGCGTATTGTTTATTAACATGATCCTTGGCTCTATTCATGTTGTTTTTATCAGGATCACAGACAGCGATGGCCTGAGTTCCAGATTTACCCATAAGGTTTCTTAGGTTTCCGGTACCCTGTCCTCCGCAACCGATGAGGCCGAGAGTAATTCGGTTGCTAGGAGCATTTGCACCGAGCACCGATGATGGAATAATTGTTGGAGCAGCTAAGACACTAGCTGCTGAAGTTTTAAGGAAGTTTCGTCTCTTCATGGCTAACATTCTCCCGAAATCACTATTTGATTCAAGGAAAAAAGTAAAAATGTCCGAAATCTTAGGTTATTTTGACAACTTCCATATTGGTTGTGTCCAAGCCTGTTCTTTTTGGTTACTGAAAGAAGGGCGCGGGTGTTTTTTACTAGATGTGACGGTTGCCCTGAAGTATAACTCGTTCTCCTTTAGTTGATATCGAACAGTAGTTCCTTTGACCGTAGCCAAAGTTTGACCTACAAGATCAGGGTTTTCTTCATTACCCTTTCGTGTACCAATAATCTTAGTGATATATTCTATTTCTGCATCAGCATTGATTTCTAGCTCTAGGAGGCCGTTTTTTTGATCTCTCAGAAGGTGCTTAAAATGAACGCCAGTTGATCCATAAAAATTTCCATCATCCATGGATCTTACGATCGAGTCCTCATTGAGAGATGAAGCCTGAACCATGATCCAACCTCTTCCAGGTTTGACGTCTCCTCCATGGTAAGTGTGTGAATCATCCGAAGAGATTCCAAATAGTGGGGCTGAATGGAGCTTTGCAAGGCGTATGGTGTTTGCAATATCCCACATTTTTTCATCTCCTGGCCTTTTTGCATCTCCAAGGTGATTAATACTAGGGTGCCCGTTATAGACTTCAAAAAATTTCTCTTCTAAGACATGGGCAATATCTTCAGCTGTTATGGACCAGCCAAAATTTGGATGGTTTAAATGCGATAACATAGGTTTATTAAGACGTTGGGATTGGTCTCGAACTGCGATAATATTATTTCGCATTGTTGCACGCAGCGAATCTCCCTTCTTGGGAACAATAAGCTCCTTAAGATTCATCCCATTAGTGTGGACCGGTGACTTACCAAAGTTGTTTGTAATCTCCTCTCCCTCTATAAAAATGAAATTATTCTCTTTTTCAAAGAATGGACGAATTTCTTCCAATGTTTTTAGGCGGACTTCTTGCTTGTCACCATCACCTCGGGTTTCAACCCAATCTTTGCCAAAAGTACTGATGTATTTTTTCATTGTTGATACGCCAAGCGTTCGACGTCTTTTTTCTGCACTCTGAATATTCATCCATTTTTGACCACGGCTCAGGATGTTGTGATCGGAGAGAACTAAAAAATGATAATTATTATCTTTATAATACTTGGCAATCATTTCTGGAAAATCATTACCGTCACTCCATAAGGAGTGAGTATGCGTATTCCCTTTATACCAAGAAATCTTCTCATCAGCTAAACTGTTACCTACTTTAAAAAAACTTATAAATATGAGGTAAAATGAAATTAGGTAACGAGAAGACATCATATCTTTCTAACAAATGAAGCTACATATTTCAACTACTCACAAATGTTTGAAGGAATTACTCTTGTCTGAACCTAATAAAAAGTGCATTTTCATTTTCTGACAAACATTCAAAATAATAAATTATTATAATATGCGTTCACTACTCTTCACTTTAATAGCTTTAGTTATAGTCTATCCGCAAAGCTCTTTTGGTCAGAACATCCCTCCTAAAGGTTTTAAGGCTTTATTTAACGGTAAAGACCTTAAGGGTTGGTTTGGTCATGGAACTAAAGACCCAAGAACGCTTTGGAAGATGTCACCCGACGTGTTAAAAGCACACCATGAGAAAACGCTAAAAGACATTAACGCGCATTGGAGTGTACAAAATGGAGAGTTGGTTAATGATGGAAAGGGGCTTTATCTGACAACGAAGAAAGATTACAAAGATTTTGAGCTGTTGTTAGAGTATAAAACAGTTCCTAAAGCAGATAGTGGAATTTACCTCCGAGGTGTGCCTCAGGTGCAAATTTGGGATCCCACTGAAGAGGCTAAATGGAAGATTGGTGCTGATAAAGGTTCAGGAGGATTATGGAATAATAGCAAAGGCGCGCCGGGCAAGGATCCATCCAAGCGTATGGATAGACCTTTTGGTGAGTGGAATCAATTTCGTATCATTATGATCGGGGAAAAGGTTACGGTTCATCTAAATGGTGAAAAGGTGGTGGATAACGTTGTTATGGAAAACTACTTTGATCGGAAAATTCCAATTTTCGAAAAAGGCCCTATTCAACTTCAAACTCATGGCGGTGAAATCCGTTGGAGAAATGTTTTTATTAGGGAGATTGAAGATGAAACAGGTTTTCAGACTTTGTTTAATGGAAAAGACCTCGCGGGTTGGCATGGAGCCGTTAATAATTATGAAGTGGTTGATGGTGCAATTATGTGTAAAAAAGGTAAGGGTGGCACGCTTTACGCAAAAGATGAATACAGTGATTTTGTATTTAGATTTGAATTCAAGTTACCACCAGGGGGTAATAATGGAATTGCTGTTAGGTCTCCCGGTAAAGGCGACCCAGCATGGGAAGCTTATGAGATTCAAGTGCTTGATAACACGGCTGAGAAATATGCTAAACTGCAACCTTATCAATTTCATGGTTCAGTTTATGGTTTAGCTCCAGCAAAGCGAGGTGCGTTACTTCCTGTTGGAGAATGGAATCAGCAGGAAATTTATTTTAAAGGAAGTCATATAAAGATAAACCTTAACGGAACAATCATTCTTGATCAGGATGTTAGTAAAATTGACCTTTCCAAGGTTAAAAAAGTACCAAAAGGAGTAAACCGCTCTAAAGGGTTCATTGGGTTTGCTGGTCACAGCGATCCTGTTCAATTTCGTAATGTTCGTATCAAAAACTTATAATTTTTATTTATACTAAAAAATTATTCAGATTTACTTTCTTCACTTAATAGTCCACATCTTTATCCCATGAAAAATACTCCCTTAGTTTTAAGTTTGTTCTTTCTTCTCATACCTTACCTCACAGCTGCGCCAGTAGGAAAATACCCTTCTTTACCGAGCAAAGTTCTATCAAATTATAAGCCAGAGATTGCTGGAGATAGAACATCTGAGTCTCTAGTAAAAAGCGCGAGCACCTTTTTGTCATCTTTGAATAAAGAATTAAGGTCACAAGCGGCCTTACCTTATGATAGCGCAGAAAAATCAAAGTGGACTAACGTTCCACCACGGGGGCCTCAAGGTGGGGTAAGATTAGGTGACTTGAATCAATCACAGATTAAAGCTGCTCTCAATTTATTGAGTACAGTTTTGAGTGAACAAGGTTATCAAAAAGCAATTAATATTCCTTTAGCGGATGACAGGCTTCTCAGAAATGGAGAGCGTAGACCAGGATTTGGTGCTGAAGATTACTGGCTTGCCCTTTTTGGTAAGCCTTCTACAAAGAAGCCTTGGGGTTTACAATTTGATGGGCATCATATCGCAATCAATCTTGCATTCCATGGTGATCGTATGTCTATGTCGCCAACGTTTATAGGAACTCAGCCGCGTGAGTTTCAGCTTGGTAAAGATAAGATTATCCCTATGTCTTCAGAAGCGCCCTTAGGTCTTAAACTCTATAAGAGTCTCAATGATGCTCAAAAAAAGAGTTCTACAATTGGAGGCAAAAGAGCTAATTTGGTAGCGGCTGCAGGCAAAGATGGAATCATTCCAAAACCTCTGGGTGTTTCATGTAAAGAATTCAATGATGCTCAGCGGGAGGCGTTGCTTGATGTTATCAAAGTTTATGTAGGTGATTTGCCAGAGCCATACCTTAAACATCGTATTAAGGAGCTTAGCGCTGAGATCAATAAAATGTCATTTGCTTGGTGGGGGCCTGCCGTAGCAAAGGGAGATTTTTCATATAGAATTCAGGGACCGAGTCTAATCATTGAGTACGCTGGTCAAGACCTTGGGGGCGACCCTCATGATCACCTTCATTCTATGTATCGTGATCCAACTAATGAATATGGATCAAGACTGGGTAAATAAGTAATTTATTTTTAGGCTAAGCAAGTATGTCTGAAAGTACATTGCCATGTACATTAGTGAGTCGCCTCTGAATGCCGTTGTGGTAATAGCTTAAACGTTCGTGGTCTATTCCTAATAAGTGCAGCACGGTGGCATGAAAGTCATACCATGGAACAGGGTTAACGACGGATTTGTAGCCTATATCATCAGTGGCGCCATAATTAAATCCAGATTTTAGACCGCCACCTGCTAGCCACACACTAAAACCTACCTGGTTATGATCACGACCTGTACCTACCTTGTCAGAAGCCGATTGAGTGAAAGGAGTTCTTCCAAATTCGGAGGTAAATAAAACTAGGGTTTCGTCTAGCATACCTCTTGATTTAAGATCTTTGATCAAGGCAGCTACTGGCTGATCTATTCGTAATGCTTCGCGTCCATGGTTACGCTTCATATCTTCATGGCCATCCCAATTTATTCTGGGCGAACCAAAAGAACCACCCGAGAAGAGTTGGACGTGCCTTACGCCACGCTCTAGAAGGCGTCGTGCAAGTAAGCAACTTTTACCAAAGTCCCGAGTGTCTTTTCCATTTAAACCATAGTTTTCTCGAGTCTTTTCCGTTTCTCCATCAATATTTGTCACTTCTGGAACGGCGAGCTGCATTTTTGCTGCAAGTTCGTAACTAGCAATACGAGCAGAGAGCGCATCATTTAAACCAGCTTCTTTCATATGAAGATGGTTCATTTTTTTGAGCAGTTTGCGGCTATCTAATTCAACTCCAGACTCTATGCTTTCAGCAGGGAAAAGGTTGCTAATTGCATTTCCTTCACCACTTGTTCTAAATGGAACACCTTGATGTCGAGCTGGAAGGAATCCATTTGTCCAATTACTAGTTGACCCTGCAGGCATTCCCCGAGAATCAGGAAGCACGACATAAGTAGGCAAATCACTAGTCATATTGCCTAGGCCGTATGATACCCAAGATCCCATAACAGGAAACCCGTTTAGACGAAATCCGCTGCTCTCTTGAAAAGTAGCAGGCGTGTGACTTGAAGACTCAGCGACCATCGAATTAATGACAGTTAGCTCGTCGGCTACAGTTGCAATATTTGGAAAAAGATCAGAGATCCACATTCCACTTTGTCCTCGCTGTTTAAATTCCCAGTCATTGGATCTAAGCAAACCTACCCTTCCAAAAAACACGTCAGGCTTTTCATCTGCTTGCAAAGACTTACCGTGCATTTCCTTAAGCTTGGGCTTGTAATCGAATGAGTCGACTTGGCTGAACCCACCACATAAGCATATGTGTATGACTTGTTTGACGTTAGGCGCATAGTGAGGTTTAAGCGGTTGGGATGCACCTCCATCTTCCAGCATTAGGGACGAAATAGCTGCTCCCCCTAGACCGTAGGCTGTCCAATCTAACAAGTCTCGTCTCTTGATATTACCTTCAATTTTCATTGTCTAGTTGAGATAAATGAATTCATTTGCATTAATCAGGACCCTGCAAAAAGCTGGCAGACCGTTCTTTTTAACAAAGTCCTCAATAATAATTTGTTCGTCTTTTTTTGGAATTCGCATAAAAGCGAGTTCAAATCCTCGTTTTACTTGAGCACTTACATTAGTGCCCACCTCAGTCTTTAATCTCTCTGCGAATTTGCGTGACATTCGAAGAACAAAAGAAGTGTTCATCATGGATAAGGCTCCTAGTGGAGTTGTGGTAATACTTCTAACTGGAGCCGACGCAGAAGGGTCGGGGCAGTCCAGAGGTGATAGCAATGGGTGAACATTGCCTCGTGCCCATGTTCTATAAATACTTCGGCGATTAAATTCAGGACCTTCAGGGTCTGTGGCATCATAAACCCATGAGCCTTTATGGTTGTACATTTTGAAGTCTCTATAACCTGGACCACCCATCTTTTTATTAAGTTGACCTGATACTGTAAGTATGGAATCACGAATCAGCTCAGCCTCTAACCTTGAAATTGATCTTTTCCATAGCAGCAGATTATCCGAATCCATGGACTGGGCTTTAGAGTTCTCTTGGGAGGATTGCCGATACGTTGATGAAGAGCAGATTAATTTATGTATGGCTTTCAAGCTCCAGTTCTTTTCTTTTAGCTCAGCAGCTAACCAATCGAGCAGTCCAGGGTGAGAAGGGCTTCCACCATTGAAACCCAGATCATTAGTTGTTGGTACAAGCCCTTTACCAAAATGATAATGCCACAAACGGTTAACTATGACTCTTGCAAAAAGGGGATTGTCTGGAGCACTTATCCATAGAGCCAATTTCTTTCGCCGCTCAGCATCAGTGGCGTCAGGATTTAATCCGAAATTTGAGGGCATAGAACCCGTAACGGAACTTACGCCCCCAGCAGAAACCTTTTCACCTAACTCGAAGGGACTGCCTCTTACTAAAAGATGCGTTACTGGGGCCTTGGAGGGTTTTACCGCATAAACTTTTCTTTTTTTTGTTTTGCTAAGCTCAGCATCAATTCTAGCAATTTCAGCTTGCCAACGCTCCCTCACAACTCGTTGTTCTGGTCTGAGTTTTGCGATAATTTCATCTTCAGAAACAAAATCCCCATTTGATGAAAGCGCTATTTCTTCGGCCGTAAGGGCTTTATCATAGAGTTGGGCTCGATCAATTTTGCCGTTAAGCATTAAATTATTCGCTGCTTCAGTACCATGCCGCATCCCAAAGAGTACCTGAAAATTTCCAGAGTTAATTTTGAGTGGGTCAGCCTTATAAGATTTTCCATAGGGTTTTCCGTTACGATATCCCGTGATGGTGCCGTCTTCTTGGTAAACAATAGCAATGTGGATAAATTGATCCTTTGCTGCCTTTTCTTCTTCACCCCCAAAGCTTTGAGTCCTTTTGTAGCCCTCACTACCTGCCATCCACCGGTTTGGTTCGCGTTCTCCAAATACGATGGCGTTAAAAGCTCTACCGTCGTTACTCTGTAAGCTCATTGCCGCACCGCCCTGTTGATTTAGATTATTCAATTTAACCCAAGACTCTAGAGTCTTTTCCTTGATGTTTGAATTAATAGAGTTTGTCATTACATAAGACTTCTTCCCATCAAGCTCTAGAGCACCATCGTGAATCTTGGCACCATTAATTGCCTTGCCGTGAAGATTTCCAATTTGGTCTTTTAAATCAACATCAAATGTCCACCTTGCAATTGGCTTTGGAGCAAAAGTATTTTCCTTAGAACTGCTTCCATCCTTAATAATCAATTCACGAATTTTTTTGTCACCATTTATAAGTTTCTTATTAAGGAGTTCCTTTTTTTGTTTTAGCAGCGCTGGATTGCCAGACGCAGGAACATCACGATCGCCCCTATGAACGCCACCAAGAGCAGATGCCATTTGGTAATATTCTTTTTGTTGGATTGGGTCAAACTTATGATCATGACACCTCGCACAATGAACCGTTAAACCGAGAAAAGCTTGGCTGACGGTTCCGACGAGGTCTTCCATTTCGTCTTGTCTCATTATTTTTCTTTGTTTGTCTCCAGAAGGTTTAAGTCCATCGAAAGCTCCACAAACAAGGAAGCCAGTTGCAGTTATTGCTCCTGGATTGTTAGGTTCTAGAACGTCACCTGCAATTTGCAATCGCGCGAATCTGTCATAAGGCATATCATCATTTAGAGATTCAATGACCCAGTCTCTGTATGTCCAAGCATTTGGTCTTAACTGGTCGTATTCAAAACCGTTACTTTCTCCGTAGCGAGCTACATCTAGCCAATGTCTGGCCCATCTTTCTCCGTAATGAGGACTCTTAAGAAGTTTATCAATATCAGGTGATGCGTCTGGTGTAGGAGGCAAACCAGTTAGATTAAAATGCAATCTCCGGGTTAGGGATCTTTCGTCAGCTTCAGGGGCAGGGCTTAATCCTACTGATTCAAGCTTAGCGAGTATAAAATTATCAATTGGATTACGAACCCAATCCTTGTTTTGCACCTTAGGCACTTCAGGTTTTGTAATTTGTTGAAGGGACCACCAGCTTGAATCAGCCTTCTCTTCGGCGAAGATCTGTAAACTCAGATTTGAGAAGAGAAATAAAATTATCCAACACGTAATAATGAAAAGATTTTTTATCTTTGTATAAAATGGTTGGGACATCTAAATTTATTAGCGGTAAAGAGTTAGGTATTTTTCTATGTTCTAAGCTTATGAGCAAGGGAAATCCTCTTACTTGTAATAACCGCCCTTTTTTGATTAATATTACCTAAGTTAAAAGATAAACTATCTAACAGATGAAACGGCGATCTTTTCTTAAATATTCAACTATTCCTTTATCTTCTGCACCCTTATTTGCTTTCGGCCAAGAGGACCTAGCTAAGACTCCTAATTTTAAAAATCGTATATATAAAGCACTAAAAGGAGGTAAAAAGCGGGGGGAATCAGTTGAAGAGTTTTTTATTAGATTAAAAGGACTTGGTTACGATGGTGTTGAAAGCGGAAACGCTAATGAAGCTAATTCATATAGGGCGGCATCAAAAAAAACTGGCATCCGTGTTCATGGACTAGTAAATGGCGGCCATTGGTCAGTCCGATTAAGTGACCCAAATCCAGAAGTTCGAATCAAAGGTAGAAAGAACCTCGAGAATGCTATTGTGAATTCTCACTTGCTTGGAGGATCTTCTGTATTACTGGTCCCTGGAAAGGTAGGAGGCGTTAACGAGACGCATGATCATGTTTGGGATCGTTCTATCAAAGAAGTACGAGCAGTGATTCCTTTAGCAGCTAAGCTAGGAATAAGAGTTCTAATTGAGACTGTCTGGAATGGGTTTTGCGAAAGTCCTGAAAAGTTTCGTGATTATATTGATGAATTCGACAGCCCTTGGGTCGGTGCTTATTTTGATATTGGTAACATGCAAAAGTTTGCCCCTGCTGAGGAGTGGATACGGATTCTTGGTAGCCGCACAGTTAAGTTAGATGTTAAAGATTGGGGAAAAAAGAATGGTTTTTGTCGTCTTGGTGAGGGTGACGTCGACTGGAATAAGGTTCGAGTTGCTTTAAAAGAAATAGAATTTTCTGGCTGGGCAACTCGAGAAGGGTCTGACAAGTCCCTAGAGGACACGAGTCAACTCATCGATAATCTATTAATTGGAGTATAGTTATTATACAGAATAGACAGAACAAAAACTAACTCCTAATAAAAAATAAAATATCGCATGCGTTGATAGTATCATTTTTTAAAGTCATATTATTTATTCAAGAATATTTTACTTTGAACTACAAGTGTCACTAAGTCGCGGAGTCGATTTTCTTTTTTGCTCAATTTTTCCAATATGAGGTCAACCACTCCACGGTCACTCGCTTCAAGATGACGACCTGTAGCATAGGTAAGCATCTTGTTGGTGAGACAGCGAATGACTAATTCTTTTCGCTCAAGCAGCATTTTTTTGAAATCAACAATATCAGAAATTTCCCTACCATTAGCCATAGTGGCAGTGGTGTCGATTGGGTCTCGGGCTCGCTTGTACTTATCACGCCAACGACCCACAACATCGAAGTTCTCAAATGCAAAACCCATAGGGTCGATTTTGACGTGACAGCTCGAACAGGCTTCATTATTTCGGTGTAACTTTAGAAGCTCTCGGACGCTGGTAGCTTCTCGCGTGTTAGTTGGTAATGGTTCCACATCTGGAGGAGGAGGAGAGGGTGGTGTTCCAAGGACATTTTCGAGAACCCAAACACCACGAATAATAGGTGAGGTTTCTACTCCGTTTGCTGTTGCAGTCATAATCCCCGGCTGAGTAAAAATCCCGCCACGCTTTGGATCGTTTAGTGAAACTTTACGCAAGCGTTCTCCTCGGATCCCTTCTCTCTTGTAGATCCACTTTGCCAGTGTCTGATTCATGTAAGTATAATCAGAGTCAATAAATTCTTCAATTTTCCCATTATTCTTAAGTATCCCATCGAAATACATCGTGACTTGTCTTGCGAGCATGGGCTCAACTTTGAGGTTTTTATAAAACTGATAATCTCCTCCTGAAGGAGGCATATCGCCTAGCTTATCGAGTCGCAGCCATGATGAAGGAAAGTGGCGAATGAAAGCTTGTGCTTTATCATCTTTGAGCATGCGATCGACTTGTTGACTGAGAATAGCTGGATCGCTGAGTTTTCCTTTGATGGCCAGAGAAAAAAGAGTTTCATCAGGCATTGAAGACCAGAGGAAGTAACTTAATCGATTTGCAATACTAAAGTCATCTAGACTTCCTGGGTTTTCGCGAAGATATAGAAAATGAGGAGAACAAAGCATGGCAGCGTAGCCATCTTTCATAGCCCGAATCAGCAGGGGAACTTCGTTATTATTCTTTTGATTCTTGGCATCTTCATAGAGTCCATCGACCGAGAGTTTTGCGTGTGCCACACCTGGTCCACCCCATCCAGCACGGAAGCTATTTGGCTGGCCGTAACCAAAGTATTCGACTCGGATAGAGCGCTTACCTGATTTGAGTTTAATTTTCCCTTTCTTAAGTTGCGCGCCATGTAGGCCGTCATGTTCGATGGCTATTTTGTCGTCAATAATAATGCGTGCACCATCGTCCGAGGCGATTTCAAATATGTAGTCACCTGTTTTTGGTGCATTCAATTGGCCCGTGAACACCATCCCAAATTGTTCCTTCATTTTAGAAACTTTGATGTCAATTAAACCCTTTGGTAATGTTCCTTCTGATACAGGTTGTAGAGTGCTAAAATCAGGAATTTTTTCCCACAGCCCTTTATAAACCTTGTATCCTAGATCTTCGATACTATCTGTTAGTATAACGACTGGTTCGACTTGCTGTTGCAGTACCATTTGTACGTATGGTTCAACCATTTCTGCACTCACCGGTTTACGAAATGCTCTGGATGCAAAATTAGTCATGAGTTTTCGGATTTCTTCCTCTTTGCCTGATCCATTTCCGTAAAGACTAGCGTGACTTCTTGGGGGCCAACTATCAATTATAGGCTCTAGGCTAAGACTATGGATTCGAATATGAGGGCCGTGATAACCATTCTCAAAAAGTTTTTCAGCCATTTTTATAGGCCATTTATCGTGTGCCTCTTTATTTGTCTTCTTATCAGGGCGTTTGATAAATTCATTAGGCATTATTTTTTCAACAATATTTTCTGCACGGAATGCCCGATCCCAAGGTCCATTTTCCCAACCTATCCAAGGAGTCCATGTTTTATCTATCCAGGCCTCATGAGTAAAACTATGTTTCTTACCATCAGCAGGTATTGACCAAAGATTGAGAGGAGTTGATGTTGGACCAGCAATACCACCATTCTTTGTGTCTGCAATATTTATGCATAACTGAAATGGGTCTTTTTTATCTAGTTTGAATAACTCGTCCCATGGGTGATTCTTATTATGAGCAGAAGCTTCGATGGTTATTTTATATCGAGCTGCAACACCTACACCTCCTCTAATTTCTGTTG
>TARA_B100001057_G_scaffold46568_1_pt1 | contig 14249 bp, 19 predicted proteins | sample TARA_B100001057 | Tara Oceans TARA_B100001057 (sample SAMEA2621839) | marine metagenome | biome: marine biome (ENVO:00000447); feature: surface water layer (ENVO:00002042); material: "saline water (ENVO:00002010), including plankton (ENVO:xxxxxxxx)" | depth 5 m
AATAAATCTGATATAGTAACATGTGTTTCAAAAAGTTTAATGGAAGATACTAGAGAGTTTTTTGGAATAAAGAGAGATATTAAAGTCATACCAAACTTTATAGATATTGAAAAATATGAGAGGAAGCATAATATTTGTGAAAAAAACTTTATTTCTCAAGGGGACGAAAAAATTATAGTTCATGTAAGTAATTTTAGACCCCTAAAAAGAATTATTGATGTGTTAAAGATTTTTGAAAAAGTAAATTCAGAAATAAGTTCAAAACTTATTATGGTAGGGGATGGTCCTGATAAGAAGAAAGCTAAAGATTATTTAAGAAAAAATAATTTAAAAAACAGAGTTATCTTTTTGGGAAAGACAAATGAGGTCGATGAGATTTTATGTTCATCAGATCTTTTTCTTTTGCCATCAGAAAAAGAAAGTTTTGGTCTTGCTGCTCTGGAGGCTATGGCTTTAAAAGTTCCAGTTATATCCACTAATATAGGAGGTTTAAAAGAACTTAATATAAATGGGAACTCAGGTTATACAAGTGATATTGGTGATGTTGACTCAATGGCTTCTAATGCAATTAAGATACTTTCAGATAAATCATTAAAGAAAAAATATAGATCTCAAGCATTTAAAAATGCCAAGAAGTATGATATTAAGAAGATAATTCCTCTGTATGAGAATATATATGATGAGGCTATTAAGATTTATTAATTGGGATTGTAGATTTTCTTTGCTTTACTATATATTTCTTCCTTATTAAAAGTCATCTTTTTTGTTTGAAACTTTGAATACATATCCATTTGATCAGTATAATGTTCAGAGGATGGATCGTCAGAATTTCCAAAGGAAATAATACTTTCCATTACAGGTCCTTCTTCTGTAAATCTAACCAGACCTATGTACGATTCTCCTGCAAATACACTATGCTTCCCATCTTTATATGGTCTAGAAGACATAGCGGTTATCACATCTGGAAGTCCCCAAATAGGCAATTCTTTATCACCTCTTACTAGTTTTTGAAATTCTCCAAGAGTAATTTTTATTTTTCCAAAATGTTCAATTAAATAAGTTTTTATATCTGATATTGCTGACAAAATAATTTCTTTGGATACAGGCTTGTCTTCAGAAGAAAGTTTTCTAATTTGATCTGCATAGTTGTAAACTAACTGATAATATAAAACCCCATATAATCCTGCTCCAACAGAATTGATGTCTGTTTTTCTATCCCAATTTTGTATTTCTTCAACGATTTCATTTAGCTCATTATTAGTATCTAACTTAATTTCATTTATAAGGTTAATATCCATGAAATTGTAACTGAATTTTGATGGAAATGAATTATCATATTTAATATCCTTGAAATCATCATATGAGACCTTGTCATAACTTTCAATTAATTCAAGTAATCTAGTTGATCTGTTATTATCATATTTCTCATATCCCATCCTTTCGCTGTAATCTTTTTCATTAGGGTTTTCTTCCGCTGATGTTGATTTAAAAGGTGAATGATTTGCATTATATATAAAACCTGAATTAGGCTGAATAACTTGAGGGAGATCCTCAATTTCATGATACTCTGTCCAAAGAGTTTCCATGGTATCTCCAGGAACAATACCTTTCCAATTATAACCCTCAGCTCTTTTTGGAAGTATACCATTAGACATATAAAATATAGTATCATATTTATCAGCATAACCAACATTAAATCCAGGAATTTGTTTCATTTTATATGCATCATAAAACTCAGTGAAGTTTTTTGCCTTTCCCATCTTCCACCATTGCTCTAATGCTCTTATATTGAAAAGAGTAGGAGTTCTTATAGAATAATATCCAGATTTATTTTTAAGAGTAGGTCCATAAATACTTTTGTAGTATTTGCGATTAATCTTAATTGGAATTCCTAAGATTTTTATAGTAACTTTTGCCACTTTTTTTTCAAGGTCATACTCTTTGTTATCAACAATGTATTTTCTTTTATTTTTCATTTTAAGTTTGAATACATCTGTTTTATCAGGATAATTAACTGTATGTGACCACCCAAGATGTTCATTTACTCCAATTAATACATTAGGAGTACCTGGATACATAGTACCTATAATATTAGTACCTTCTTCACTATTTAAATGAACCTCATACCATGATGTTGGTCCTTCTAGAGGTTGATGAGTGTTAATCGCAAGAAAAGTTTCCCCAGATAATGTCTTACTGCTGTTCATAGCTATAACATTTGATCCTGTTAAATTTTGGTCTAGAAACTCATCTTGTGTGTCATTGTTTAATATTCTACCTGCCCAATATGCTCCTTCATTTGATATAAAAAGTTGTAGTTGGCTATACATCAACATTTTTTTTGGAGTGATTGGAAAAAGTTTTTTATAGAGCACTTTATCAGGGTTTTCTATTGCATATGCATTTAAGCCTTGAGCATATCCCTCAACTACCTTCATGTAATCTTTTGAGATATCATCAATTTTCTCATCTATTAATTCGCTAGAATCTATAAACTGAGATATAAAATCTGCTGGTGCGCCCTTCAAACCAATATGATTTGAAAGCATAGCATTTCCAGCAAGGTATGCTTCTTGAATAGTCTTAAAATCATCTTCGGCATTTACCCACGCAAGCCCATATGCAACTTCAGCGTCAGTTATGGCGTAGATATGGGGAACCCCAAAATTATCCCGAACTATCTCTACATTTTTTGGATTTATCTGAGAGCTGACAATTGTTATATTCAGTAGTGAAAATAAAATTATTCTTTTCATTTATGATATAATTAAAGTTATGAGCCTAAAAGCAAGATAGCAGGCAAATACTATTAAGATTACATTTCTATTTTTTTCATACCATTCCATAAATTATTTTTTTAAGACTTTTGTTAAAACTGGAATAAAGAATAATAATAACCAAATATTTGTAAACAAGGTTATAACTGCTGATATCATAATTAGAGCAATTGAAATTGACCAATTTTTCATAAAATATATCCTAGTTAATTATTATTATTAATTACAATATTTATCTCCAACATTTACAGAATCGTAGGTCTCTTTATTTACTTGACCCGATGCAAATCTGTCAGGGTAACCACTTCCTTGTGTTGTAGATTGATTACCAGTTGGAAGTTGATTCTCTCTTGAATCAAAATAAAAATAATAATTACCATTAATCTCTTTCTTCTCATCAATTGTGTAGCAATCTTCTTTATCACAAGAAGATGATATAATGAAGAAGATTAATAGATAAAAATATTTCAATTTACTCGTAACTTTTCCAAATAAATGTTGATCCATCTTCGTTTACCGCTAGGACATCAAATTTAGCTCTTTGATCTGAAGTCTCCATACCAGGAACATTTATTCCAGAGGGCATTCCAGGGACTGTTATACCTTTAATATCTGGTCTTTCATTCAAGAGTTTAGTAATTGCGTCATGTGGTACGTGGCCTTCTACAAAATAATCGCCTATAAATCCAGTATGACATGATTGAAGGTTAATATCAATACCTGCTTTAACTTTAGCGCTGTACATATCGTCAGTTTTAATGGCTTCTACGTCCATGCCATTTTCTTGCATGTTAGATACCCATCCTGAGCAACATCCACATGAAGGGGATTGATAAACGGTTAGTTTTTCTTTATTTTCTTGATCACAAGAAAGTAAAATAAGTGAAAGTGTTAAAATAATTTTTTTCATAAAGCAAATATCGTTAATTTTTTGAAATGCTTCTTAATAACAAAACGTTAAATAACGCCTTTATTTATCTTTCAAAAGATGAATGCCTCAAATTTCTTATTAAAAGATTTTCTCTAGACATTGATATACATGAAAGATATAATTCAAATTACGCTGAAGCACTTTCTTTTTTAATAATTGAACAACAAATAAGCTTCAAAGCAGCAATTACAATTAAAAAAAGGTTTTCAGAATTAATTAAAAACTTATCAGATAATGAAATTATTAAACTAGATAATAAAGTTTTACAAAATGTTGGAATCTCATTTAGAAAGGTAGAATACATTAAAAATGTTTATGACTATTTCCAAAAATCAAATTTTGATTTTAAAAACTCAAGTGATTCAGATATAGTTAAAGAATTAATAAAGATTAAAGGGATTGGTCTCTGGTCATCTGAAATGTTTTTGATGTTTGTTTTAATGAGGATAGACATCTTTTCTAAAGGTGATCTAGCATTAATTAACAGTGTAAAAATTAATTATGATATTGATCCTAAAGATCATAAAACATTAGATAAACTAATTGATTCCTGGTCACCTTATAAAAGTGTTGCATCTTTACTATTGTGGAAATCCATAGAGGAGAAGATTTTTTTTAGATAATATTCTAATTTTGTATATGGAAAAATTTAAACGCATTCTAATAAATTCATATTATGAATTGATGGCTAATCCACTTATATCTGTTATTATTAGAATTGTTTTTGTCTCAGCTGTTCTAATTCTAATTGCATACTTTCTTTTTTATGCCATTATTTTTGCTGTTGTTTTAATTCCTATATACTATTTTTGGAAATATTTTAATTCTAAATAGTTTGAAGAAACTCTCAAATCATAAGATCCTACCAATTCTAAATTCCAATAATGATTGGAATATTATAGATAATAAATTAATTATTACATATAAGCTTGACTCATTTATGGAGGTAATGAGCTTTGCGAATCTTACATCAGATAAAGCAGAACAAATAAATCATCATCCAAAGATTATTATTGATTATAAATCAATATCATTTGAACTCACTACTCATGATATAGGTGGTATAACGGACCTAGATATTCAACTTGCAAATTTCATAGATGAAACATATAATGAATTGTACTCGTAATTTTTTAATTATACTTTCATTTTTAATTATAAATGCTTGTAATACTAAAGAAGCACTTGATTTAAATAATATTGAATCTCAAATTGAAGATGGATCTATAAGTAATTTTCCGAGAATAACAATAAATACTTTTGGTGAGGAAATCATGGATGAACCAAAATTAAATGCCCAATTAACTGTTTTTGAAGATGCTATTGAATCTCAGTATAACATTGGTATTGAAATTAGAGGAAGTTCCTCGCAGATGTTCCCAAAAAAATCGTACGGGTTTGAATCAAAAAACTCAGATTTTACAGATGATATGGATATTGAGCTTGGTGGCTTTCCGTCAGAAGAAGACTGGATTCTCTATGGACCTTATTCAGATAAGTCACTCATTAGGAATAAATTAAGTTTTGATTTATCAAATGCAATTGGTTTTTCAGCAAGTAGGACCAAATTTTATGATTTATATATTAACGAAGATATAATGGGTGTGTATGTTTTGATGGAAAAAATTAAAAGAGATAAGAATAGAGTTGATATTTCAAAAACAAATGAAGATTCTATAGACTCAGGATATATAATTAAAATCGATAAACCAACTGGAGATGGGGAATCTTGTGGAACATGTTATGATGAATCATTTTCTTTTAGATCAAATTTTGATAATAAAGGAAATAGTTCTGATAGCTCAAATATATTTTTTATATATCATTACCCAAAACCAGATGATATCACGAATGATCAAAAACAGTTTATTTCTTCGATAATATATGAATTTGAAACAACGCTTTTATCCGATTATTTTGATGATCCAGAAATAGGGTATGATTCCATTATCGACACTGATTCTTTTATTGATTTTTTTATAGTCAATGAACTTACAAAAAATCCTGATGGATATAGGTTAAGTACGTATTTAAATAGAAATACTATGGGAAAGTTAAGAATGGGTCCAATATGGGATTTCAACTTAGCTTTTGGGAACGTAGATTATTGTGATGGAATGAATCCGGAGGGTTGGGTTTATAACTTTAATTCTATTTGTCCCTCTGATTTTTGGCAAGTTCCTTTTTGGTGGGAAAGACTTATGGAAAGTGAGAGTTTTAAAAATAAATTAAAGATTCGATGGGAAACTTTAAGACAGGCAGAACTGAGCACTTCTTCAATTTATAATATGGTAGACTCATACACAGAGTATTTGACTTCAAATAAATCTATTTCAAAAAATTTTAATAAGTGGACCATTCTTGGTCAATACATATGGCCAAATTATTTTGTAGGTGATACACATGAGTCAGAAATTATTTATATGAAAGAATGGATCAACAGAAGAATTTATTGGATGGATACTATGATAAATAATTTTTAGTAAGAATAATTTCTTAATTATATTCTCACAATTTAGTTCTTGTTACTAAAAGGTATTGAAGAGTGGTGAAGGACAATTTTAATATCTTGACCAATCTTTTTATATATAAAGGAATATTCAACTTTAATTGTGGAACTTTTATTCTTAAAATTATAGTTTCCCATTGCAAATGCGTACTCATCATAAATTAACACATCAACGTTTTCAAAACTTATCTCATTCCATTTTGAAAGCGCAAACCCATTATCTTCATGGCATTTCTTATTCTTACCAGCAATAAAATAGGACATTGCAGAATCTTTATCGTTTCTAAACTGTTTCTCAGAAGTTTTTGTAGGTTTAAACAATACCTTTTCATTAAAGTTATAGAATTTATCTAAAAAATCACTAGTAAAAGATTCAAGAGATTCTCTATCATTTTGGATAACACCCATTTTTATGATACCATCTGCCCATTTTTTTTGTATTTCAGTTATTTCTTCTTTTATAATCATTTTTTAAAGTTAAGTTATTGTTCTATTGAAATAGCTTGAAAACTGATAATATTATCTCCATCAGACTGATATGATATTTCAATTGGATTACAACATACCTCGCAATCCTCAATATAGTCGTCACTTATTATTGATTTATCTAGTATCATAGAAATTTCTTCCCAACAGTATGGACATTGAAAGTAATGCTCTTCAGTCATCTTACAATACTAATTAGAATACTAAAAAAGGTCATAATTAATAGAAGTATAAGAAATGGACGTAAAATTTTCATCAATTAGAATTTAAAATTAATAAAATAAAAAAAAATGAATAATTAATTTATTAGTATGTTTTTCTTATATAAATTTAGATTATTAATTATAAACAATTTAAATATGAAAAATTTTATTATTTCTTTTTTGCTTACACTTTCTTTTGGTGTTAATGCTCAGTACTATTCTATCACTTATGTCAATGTTCCAGCCGAGAATCAAGCGGAATTTGCTAGAATTGAAACTCAATATTGGTCAAAAGTAGCTAAAGCAAGTATAGACAACGGTAATCAAATGGCTTGGGGTCTTGTTGCCGCTGTTGGAGGAGTTCCCAATGGATGGACTCATGCTTTTATAAATGTTTTTGAAACTGCAGAAGATCTTGCTAACTCAAATCAAAATTGGGATTCAGAGGGTGTTTTAGGGATTAGTTCTTCAGAGTTAAATACAGTAAAGTTAACAGATGGTGGTTTTAGCTATCAAAATTGGGCCGTACAAACTTCAATCGGAGGTGAAAGAACACCTGAGAGTGTAACTGTATGGAATTTTGCTAGACCAAAGAATCTAGCTGGTTTTATAGACGAAAATAAGAACCTATGGAAAAAGCAGTTTGAATCTAATATGGGTGGTAGAATTAGTTGGGGTGTTGGACTGAAACTTAACAATAGAAGCCAAGATCTTTCATCTGTAATGACATGGGATAGATACCCGTCTTTGGCTGATGCTCTTGAGTCTCTCAACTCATATGGAGGTCAATTGCCTAGACAATCTAAAATGCAAGAGTATGATCCTGAAGGTTGGACAGCTCAGATTATTGTACAAGATGTAATGTGGGTCGATTAAACCAAATTTTAGTTTATAAAAAAGCTCCTTCGGGAGCTTTTTTAATGACAACTAACGTTGTATTTTTTAAGCCTCCAATAGTTATATGGAAGAGGAGTTAGAAATCCTACAATTAACATAATTGGAACTACCCAAAAATTTATCATTGCGCCACCGGTAAGAGCATAATCTGTAACATTCATTGCTAGCTCCATTGAAATCATTGAAATAAAGCTCATACCGAGAGCGGTTTTCAAAGCTTTAACAAAACTCATTTGATTTAGAAGAATGATTGTCTCCAGTATTATTGATGTTAAAAGCCCATTTATAATCGCTAGTATCATAATACTCGCTGTAGTCCAATTGTGATCAATATTTTGGAAATATATAATAGTACCAAAATCTCCAATAGAACATCCAATTAAGCACCAAAGTGTGTTACTTCGAGCTTTTTTCCATGTATGTTTACATTTCCATGAAATTGACATATCCATAAGTATCTAAATTAATTATATTTTATATTTTTAGTATAAATATTTATGAGAAAATTCCTCTTTTTAACTTCCTTCATTCTAATATTTAATTCATGTAGTGTCCATAAATTTAAAATGGGTGAAGGCTCTAATGATAACTATAAAAAGATTATTAAACAACATAATTTTATAGGTGGTTTGATATCTAATAATACAACAGAAATTATCGAAATTAAAGGAGGAAAGGACTATAATCTAACTATAAAAAGAACAATTTCTGATGCTTTTATCAGTATTTTATCATTTGGTCTTTACACTCCTACAACAATAATAATTGAAAAGTGATAAATACATGATTATAAACACATTAAAGATTAAACCTCAATAATAGATTTAGTTACATTTTTACTTTTATTTGTAAAGTTAAAATCAATTTTTCCCATAAAGACACCTCCTGATCCAACTTGATTAATAATTACATCTTGATTTATTTTGTTTTTTATAATAATAGGTTTTTCGAGTAGTGTATGAGTATGTCCCCCTATTATTAGATCAATATTAGAGGTTAGCCTACCTAGTTTTAAATCACTTATTTTTTCACTAATGTAATTATGGCCAAGATGAGAAATACATATTATTAAATCACATTTTTTTTCTTCCTTTAAATGAGTTGTAATATCATTTGTAATTTCTAATGGATCAATGTATTTTGTCTCTTTGTAAAGTTTGGGATTAACTAATCCATTTAACTCTATACCTAAGCCAAAAACCCCAATTTTTATTCCATCCCTGTTATATATTTTGTGATTACTTACTAAACCTTCAAGTTCTGTATTTGTAAAATCATAGTTAGAGGATATAAACTCGAATTTATTAGTAACTATATTTTTTTTGAGTAGATTTAATCCTGCATCAAACTCATGATTACCAATTGTAGCAGCATTATATCCCATTTTTTTCATCAGGTTTATCTCGAGTTGTCCTTGAAAATAATTAAAATAGGGTGTCCCTTGAAAAATATCACCAGCATCAAATATTAATGTATTTGGATTTTCATCTATTAAGTCTTTTAATATTCTACTTCTAGTTGCGAAACCTCCTCGATTAGGATAAATATTATGGTTTTGAGGAAAAGGTTCAATCTGACTATGAACGTCGTTTGTATGAAGGATAGTTATTTTAGTGTTGTTCTTTAACAAGTTACATGAGTTAAGCCCATAAACAGACATTGTGGTTAATGTGGACTTATATATAAAGTTCCTTCTATCCATTCTTAATGAATCTATTATCTATTTTTGAGTATAATTTAAATTTTGATTTAATGTAGTCAATAAAAGCATCTCTAATAGAATAGTTAAGTTTATAAACTTTTTTATTTTTTTTAAAAAAAAACATATTGTCTCCTCCTTCTAATAAATAATCATTAGTTGCAACATAATAAATTTTGGAATAGTCAATTAATCTATTATTTACATAAAACTTCTCTCCATTAATTTTTAGCCCAGAAATAGCATGTGGTTTATTCTCATTCAATAAAAATGAAATTATTTCAAGTATTGTATCACCTGGAATCTCTAAAACAACTATTTCGTTTTCAAAAGGAAGTATTCTAAAAATATCTTCAGTTTTAACTTCACCCTCAAAAAGTGAGGATCTTATTCCTCCATGATTTTGCAGAACAAAGTCAATATTTTTATTTTCTTTTATTTTAAAAACTGAGTCTGATTGAATAAATATAGCATCAGCTATCAGGTTGCCAAGAGAAGTGTTAAAATACTCTTCATCAAAATCATTCATGGTAAAAAGACTTTCAGAGTAGCCAATTATTTTATCAAAATTTATATTAGATGCTAATTTAGACATTGAGTCTGAATAGATTTTTATCTGATCAGAAATAACTTTATCTTCATTGCCTTGCACTCCAATTCTTGAAAGTTCTACAGACTCAATTTTAAAGTTATTACATCCTGTAAAGCATATTGAAACTAATAATAATATTATTTTATGAATCTTTATCAACTTGAAAATAATTATTTGTATGCTAAATATATATTTTTATTTATCCTAGTGTTTTTTTCATTTATCTATATAATTTAATATGCGGACAGGGGGATTGAATATCTTTTTTATATATTAAGATTGTTTTGATAAAACTATTAGTAAACCTGTAACCACAAGGAAGAAGACAATAAAACCAATGAAGAAAATTAGAGATTCCATACTATAATTTACATAATATTAACCAATTTTCAATAGATTTATTTGGTAATAATTTTGTTTTATGAATGATACAGAGTTTTTGAGAATAATTTTTACAGTTTTTTTTATTGTTATAGTACTTAGACTTTTATTTAGAAAAAGAAGATAATTTTCATTAAATAACTAATCAGCTTTTCCATTTAAAAGTTAATACTTACTTTTAATACTTAATCAATAAATTAATTTAAATGAAATCAAAAATTTTATTATTAGTTGCAATTTTTGTAACTACAATTGGATATTCACAAAGAAATCCAAATCAATCTTATCTTACATCATTTGTTTATGAAGCTAAAGCTGGTATGACTGATAAATTTGAGGCTGCTGCAGCAAAAAAAACTAAAATGTTTAATAGTGAAGCAGGAAATATTATTTGGACATATAGAGTTACTTCAGGTCCATCTCAGGGTCAATATGTTAGGTTCTTAATAAACCAATCATCAGAAGACTATGGTCAAGATTCATCTAAAGAATTAGCTTACTGGGAAAAAAATGTTTCTCCATATGCTAATGTAGTCTCTGGAGCGCAACATTGGTCTCTTATTGAGGGATTAAGTGTAGGTGAAGATTCACCTGCTGCAAAATATCTGGAAAGATCAACTGTCGTAGTTAAGCCTGGTCAACAATCACATGTTCGCAAATTTTTATACAGACAAGGAGTTATAATGGACAAAGCCTACGAAGGAACTGCTCTTAGAAGAGTGTTCTCATTAACTTCTGGTGGTAATACTCAAACAATGGCTGTATTTAGAGCATTTAATGAATTTCCACACTGGAGTGACCAATCAAATCAGTCTTGGGAAGAAATGTATAATAACGAATTTGGTTGGAACCAATTAGAAATTGATTCCGAGGCCTTCGATAATGCTATTTTAGAGTGGAGTCCAAATACAATTCTTATGCAAAGGGTCGATAATATGATGCCTAACTAAATTATTATAGATAAACATAATCTAAACAAAAAAGGCTCCCTAGGGAGCCTTTCTTATTATAAAAAAAGAAAGAGCTCAGAGAGCTCTTTCACCAAACAAAATAATTAAATCAATTATTCTGGAAGTACTACGTTATCAATTGCATGTATTACTCCATTTGAAGTATCAACATCTGTAATTATAATTTGTGCTTTATTTCCATTAGCATCTTTGACATATATACCGTCATTCCATTGCTTAATAGTAAGCTCTTGACCTTGAAGAGTTGTAACGTTAAATTGACCATCATTAGCATTTAATGCGTTAACTACATCCTCAGCCATATATCTCCCTGAAACTACGTGATAGGTTAATATAGATTGAAGTGTTCCTTTGTTCTCAGGTTTTAATAATGTTTCGAGAGTACCTTCTGGTAAGTTGTTAAAACCATCGTTAGTTGGAGCAAATACAGTGAAAGGACCTTCTGATGAAAGTGCTTCAACTAATTCTCCAGCTTGAACTGCTGCTACTAATGTAGAAAAATTATCATTTGAAATTGCAGTTTCAACAATGTTCATTTCATTCACATTAGCTGAAAGTACAAGACTTAAAATTGAATATTTTATATAATTAATTATCATATCTTATTTATTTATATTAGGCAGCAAAAATTCTATTTTTAATCTATTATAAAAAAGTTATAGCATCCTTTAACTTTTATTTAATAATAGTTTTAACATAATTTTAAAAATCATAAATTGAAACTAATGAAAAATCTATATTTAGTTTTTATCTGTCCTTTACTAATTTCATTAGTAAATTGCGCAAAGGAATTACCGATTATAGATACATCAACAGAGATTGTCCAATTTCCAGATTTAAATCATGATGAACCTTACTCTTTTGGTGAAACATATAATGGAAGAAACAACTACATAACTTATATACCTGGTAATATTCCTATGTTACTGAGTATTCCCCATGGTGGAAGTATTAATCCTGATGAAATACCTGACAGATCATATGGAACTTACGTAACAGATTCTAACACAATCGAACTGGGACTATCAATTAGTAATCATTTTTTTCAAAAATTTGATGTAAGACCATACTTAGTAATAAATAATTTAGATAGAATTAAGCTTGATGCAAATAGGGATAAGTCAGAAGCTGCACAAGGAAATGTATTTGCTGAAAGATCCTTTGATGAATTCCATAATTATATTAGAATAGCTAGAGATGAAATTGAGAGTAAATTTGGTTTTGGAATACTTTTTGATATACATGGACATGGAGTAAACCCAGATGGATTCTCTGATCTTAGAACTTGGATTGGGTATCTTATAAGTTCTGAAGATTTGGATAATTCAGATGAGTATATAAATCAAAATTTAAATGTAATTGATACAAGTATATACAGTTTATTTAATGCATCCAAACATGATTTAGTAAGTATCATTAGAGGGGCAGAAAGCTTAGGTTCATTTTTTGAACAATATAATTACACAGCTTTACCAAGTCCAGAGAGTAAGAGTCCTATGGGTATGAGATATTTTACTGGAGGTTATAATACTTTTTTTTATGGCACCGATCAAAATTATAATTTTAGTGCAATTCAATTAGAATTTCCTTATCCAGGTCTTAGAGATTCGTCAAATTCAAGAGAAGAATTTGCAGCAGCATTTGTTGAACTAACACAAAAGTATTACTTAATTCATCTAGGTATCGACCTTTTTTCTTTATGATTATATTTGTGAAAAAATAATATGGACTTTAAAGAAATTTTCACCGCAAGTATGATTTTGTTTGCAGTAATTGACATAATTGGTGCTACACCCATTGTAATTTCATTGAGAGAGAAAGTTGGTAAGATTGAGTCTGAAAAGGCAACAATTGTTGCTATGATCATAATGATTGGATTTTTATTTGTAGGAGAAGAAATACTTAATTTAATTGGAATAGATATTAATTCATTTGCAGTTGCGGGTGCCATAGTTATTTTTTTCATTGCTCTTGAGATGGTCTTAGGTGTTACCATTTTTCAAGGTGATGAACCCGAAACAGCTTCAATTGTACCTATAGCTTTTCCCATTATTGCCGGTGCAGGTACTCTAACAACACTATTATCTTTAAGAGCAGAATACCAACTGATTAATGTGATATTAGCCATTTTGATTAACTCTATATTCGTTTACATAATTTTAAAATCATCAAATAAGATTGAAAGATTACTGGGTAAAAATGGAATTGGAATTATAAGAAGAGTATTTGGTATTATTCTTTTATCAATTTCTGTCAAACTATTTTCAAGTAATATTGGTTTAATAGTTTAAGGTTTGATGAGATATTTTAAGCTTTTTACAATTTACTTCATGTCATTTTGGTATACTTATGTTGGTGTGAGGCACTTTATAGATCCAGATTTTTTTTTAGCTATAATGCCAAATTATCTATCTTTTCATTTAGAATTAGTTTATTTAACTGGAATTTTTGAAATATTATGTGGTGTTTTTCTATTGTTTAATAAAACAAGAACTTATTCTGCCTACGCACTTATTTTTTTACTTATCATCGTATTTCCAGCAAACATTCATTTAGTTGAAAGTCAGCTATCACAATCAATTTTGGGTGTCACAAAGACTCAATCTATTATTAGATTACCTTTTCAAGTTCTTTTTATTTTAATTGCCTATTGGCATTCAAAAAATAATTAAATTTAAAAATGAAAAGTTTATTTAAATGGCATGAAAAGATGGTGTGGAAGTTTTATAAAAAATATAACTTTAGTAAATATCAACTTTTAATATTCACTTGGTTAGAAGGAATACTTATAGGTGTTGTTTTA
>TARA_B100001057_G_scaffold478321_1_pt1 | contig 14249 bp, 11 predicted proteins | sample TARA_B100001057 | Tara Oceans TARA_B100001057 (sample SAMEA2621839) | marine metagenome | biome: marine biome (ENVO:00000447); feature: surface water layer (ENVO:00002042); material: "saline water (ENVO:00002010), including plankton (ENVO:xxxxxxxx)" | depth 5 m
ACACTTTCCAGGCGTGCGCCTTCGACCGCTCGGCCACCTCTCTAAATTAGAATGCTAAATAACAAAAAATAGACTGAGTCTCCTAAAATATTCTTTAGGTTTAACTAATACAGCTTATCAAAAATAGAGTTTACTGTCTCGTTAGTTTTCATTGCAACGTAATCAAAAGAAACATTGTAACATTCAGCTACTTTTTTTGCAATTATAGGCAAATAAGCACTTTCATTTCTTTTACCTCTATGAGGTACTGGAGCCATATAAGGTGAGTCAGTTTCAAGGACAATTGACTCAATAGGGATTTCCTTGATAAATTTATCAATTTTTCCATTTTTGAAAGTAATTACCCCTCCAATTCCAAGCTTCATATTTAAATCAATAGCTTTTTTAGCCTGATCAATCGTACCAGTAAAACAATGAAAAATCCCTCTGAGTTTGTCACTACTGTGTTGCTCTAAAATTTCGAATACTTCACTAAATGCATCTCTACAATGAATGACAATAGGCAAATCATATTCCTTTGCCCACAAAATTTGTTGATCAAAGACATTTTGTTGGTTCAATAAGTTTGTTTTGTCCCAATATAAATCTATTCCAATTTCTCCGATTGCACAAAAATGATTCAAATTAAGATTCTCTTTTACATGACTAAGCTCATCTTGATAATTTTTTTTTACATGAGTTGGATGTAATCCAGTCATTAAAAAAATGTTTTCAGGATACTTAGATTTTAAATTCAACATTTTATCTGTATAACTTTTATCAATTGCAGGAAGAAAAAATTTTGTAACTCCGTTTGATATTGCAATCTTGATTTGATCATCTCGATCATTATCAAATTGTTCAACATATAAATGTGTATGAGTATCTATTAAATTCACATTGTAAAAGTACTACATTAGCAAAATAAATTATAATCAAATGTCAATACGTGAATCAAAATATAAAAATATTCTTCAATGTTATTCTTTAGAATCTAAACATTTGTATTGTAAAATAGAATTGAATGGTGTTACAGGAATTTTTTTGATTGACAGCGGTGCTTCAAACTCATGTGTAGATATTGAAAAACAAAACAAATTTAGTTTAGAGAAATATAAAAAATCTTTTTCTGCATCAGGTGCTGGTAGTGAAAAATTTGATGCATTTAAAACAAAAAAAGGGGAGTTTAGTTTTAAAAAAAATGTTGTTGATAAACTAAATTTTCTTTTGATAGATATGAAGCCGATAAATATCGCTTTAAAAAAAACAGATGATATTAATATTGATGGAATTATAGGCGCTGATTTTTTGATTAAAAAAAACGCAATCTTGAATTACCAAGAAATGACCTTAAGTTTTTAAAGTTCTAATGACTTTTCAAGATTGTTATCCATTAATAAATTTATAGGATCTTCGAGTCCCTCTTTTACAGCTACCAAAAAACCTACAGATTCTTTACCATCAATTATCCTGTGATCATAAGAAAGAGCAAGGTACATCATAGGGCGTATTTCTATTTTACCTTCTACCGCGATTGGACGTTCAATAATGTTGTGCATTCCCAAAATCGCAGATTGTGGAGGATTAATTATTGGAGTAGACAGCATTGATCCAAAAACACCACCATTAGAGATTGTAAATGTTCCTCCGGTCATATCATCTACTGTAATTTTTCCATCCCTTGCTGCAACTGCTAGTCGTTTTATTTCAGTCTCTATTTGACTAAAACTAAGATTTTCAGCATTTCTGACCACAGGAACCATAAGTCCTTTAGGCCCTGAGACAGCAACAGATATGTCGCAATAATCATATATTATTTGATTATCTCCATCAATCATTGAGTTTACATCTGGAAACATTTTTAAAGCTCTAACAACTGCTTTAGTAAAAAAACTCATAAAACCTAAACTAACATCATGTTTAGATATGAAATCTTCTTTGTGTTCTTTTCTTATTTTAAATATACTAGATAAATCAGCTTCATTAAATGTAGTAAGCATTGCTGTTTCGTTTTTTGCTGATACTAATCTTTCAGCAACTTTTCTTCGTAACAAAGACATTTTTTTACTTTGTGATTTTCTGACTCCACTACTTGGAGGTGTTCCCATCGAGGGCTTTGCTTTATCAACATCAGATTTTGTAATCCTTCCATCTCTTCCAGATCCTTTGATAGAGGATATGTCAAGATTTTTCTCGGAAATAATTTTTTTAGCAGCTGGTGACGGTGATCCTGTGGCGTAATTTTTAGTATCAACCTTAACTTCTTGAGAAACGTCAATTTCTTTTATTTCAGATTTAGATTTAACACTTTTTGTTGGTTTACCTTCAGTATCAATAGTGCATACGACTTCTCCAACATTTACCGCATCACCTTCTTCAGCTTTTAGTATTATTGTTCCACTTACTTCAGCAGGCAATTCGAGAGTTGCCTTATCTGAATCAACTTCAGCTACTGCTTGATCTTTTTCAACATAATCTCCGTCTTTAACTAGCCACTGAGCAATTTCTACCTCAGTAATTGATTCTCCTGGTGAAGGTACTTTCATTTCTAGTATCATTTTATAAACTTTTAATTTTTGTTTTTTCTTTTTTGATTGTCCTTTGAAGGGTCAAATACATATTCAATGACTTCCTTGTGACGCTTATTAAATCTTGCAGAACTTCCTGCGGCAGGAGAACCATACATCCTTCTACTTGCAACTCTCATTTTTTTTGCCTCAGGTAAATGAAGTAATAAATGACTCCATACACCCATATTTCTTGGTTCCTCTTGTGCCCATACAAAATCATTAGAAAATTTATATTTAATCATCATGTTTTTAATTTCCTTCTCTGGCAATGGGAATAATTGTTCTATTCTAATAAGAGCAACATCACTTTCTCTTCTCTTGATTTTTCTTTCTTTGAAAAGATCATAATAAAACTTTCCAGAACAAAAAACTACTGTTTTAGCACTTTTAACATCGATCCGTGAATCATCAATTATTGTTTTGAAACCTGAGTTTGTGAAATCATTAATTTTTGAAACTGCACCTGGATGCCTTAGTAAACTTTTAGGAGAAAAAATAATTAGGGGTTTTCTGTATTTCGCTTTTAATTGTCTTCTTAGTACATGAAATAAATTTGCTGGTGTAGTACAGTTTACAATAAACATATTATCCTTTGCACACATTTGTAAATACCTCTCCATTCTCGCTGATGAGTGTTCTGCGCCCTGTCCCTCATATCCATGAGGTAACAATAGAACTATACCGTTTTGTAATTTCCATTTATCCTCAGCTGAAGTAATGTATTGATCAATTATTATTTGCGCTCCATTTGAAAAATCTCCAAATTGCGCCTCCCATATCGTAAGTACATTTGGACTTGCCATTGAATACCCATAGTCATATCCTAAAACACCATATTCTGACAATAATGAATTATAAATTCTAAATCTCCCCTGGTTATCATCTATTTTATTTAACAATATTACTTCTTCTTCTGATTCCTCCTCGACTAAAATCGCATGACGATGAGAAAATGTACCCCTTTCGACATCTTGACCAGACAATCTAATATCATGTCCTTCATATAAGAGTGTTCCATATGCGAGTAATTCACCCATACCCCAATCCAAAACTTTATTATCAAAAAACATTTTTTTTCTTTCAGAAATTAATCTTTCTGCCTTTTTTAAGAATTTTTTATCTAATGGTTTTTTACAAATAGCATTAGCAACCTTTGTAAGAGATTCAACACTAACTCTTGTGATTACTGGTTTTTTCATTGCAAACTCATCAACTCTTTCAATGTATGGTGCAATATTTTTCCATTCATCATACATAAATGGATTAATCACTGTTTTGTTTAATTTTCTTGAATCATTAAGATTTTTTTCTAAAGAAGATTTATAATCCACCTCTAATGCTTTCAAATAACCCTCGTCAATTACACCATCAGTTAATAGTTTAGATGCGTAAATATCCCTACAATTGGGATGTTTAGAGATATTTTTATAAAGTTTTGGCTGAGTAAATCTTGGTTCATCCCCTTCATTATGACCATACTTTCTATATCCAAGAAGATCTATAAATACATCTCTTTTAAATTTCATTCTATAATTTAATGCAAAAAGTACAGCATGAACAACAGCTTCTACATCATCAGCATTTACGTGCATAACCGGAGACAATGTTACTTTTCCAACATCAGTGCAATAAGTGCTTGACCTTGCGTCCAAATAATTTGTGGTAAAACCTATTTGATTATTTACAACAATATGGACAGTTCCACCAGTTGAATAACCTTTCAATCTGGCCATTTGAACGATTTCGTATGCAAGTCCTTGGCCTGCAATCGCTGCATCTCCATGAACAATTATAGGTAAAACTTTTGAAGTGTCGTTATTGTATTTATTTTCAAGCTTAGCCCGAGAAATACCTTGAACTATAGACCCTACAGCCTCCAAATGGGATGGGTTTGGAGCTAAACTTATATTTATATTTTTTCCATCTTTATTTGGGTCAATTTGAGATGTCCACCCCATATGATATTTCACATCTCCATCAAATACATCTTCGTCGTAGTCCTTACCATCAAACTCACTAAAGATATCTTTAGTTGATTTCCCAAAGATATTAGCTAAAGTATTAAGTCTTCCTCTATGTGCCATTCCCATTACGAATTCATCAACCCCAAGTTCGTCTGCTGCTAATATCAAAGAATCTAACGCGGGTATCAATGATTCCCCTCCCTCTAACGAAAATCGCTTTTGACCAACATATTTTGTGTGTAAAAAATTTTCAAAGCTTACAGCTTGATTAAGCTTATTCAAAATATGTTTTTTTTCATCAGATGAAAAATTTGGAGAATTTACATTAACATTAAGTCTCTCTTGAATCCAACTTAATTTTTTAGGGTCTCGAATATACATGTATTCTATACCTATAGCATCGCAATAAACTTTTTTTAAATGAAGTATTATATTATTCAAACTAGTAGGACCAATCCCCATTATGGATCCTGCATTGAATATAGTATCTAAATCAGATTCAGATAAACCAAAATTTTCTATGTCTAATGTAGGTGAATATTTTCTCCTTTCCCTTACTGGGTTTGTTTTTGTAAATAGATGGCCTCGTGTTCGATAACCGTCTATTAATTTAATAACCTGAAACTCTTTGCGTACTGATTCTGGGACATCTTGACTTTCTAGGACATCTACACCTCTTTCTACACCAAAATCAAATCCTTGAAAAAAAGCTCTCCAGCTAGGCTCTACAGTATCAGGAGACTTTAGATATCTATCATATTGCTCTTCAAAATAACTAGTATGTGCAGTATTTAAAAATGAATAATTGTCCATGAATTAAATTCTAAGAATTACCATTAATGTAAAATTAATCATTTATAAATAATGCATGTATTTAATTGATGAATTAAATAAATCTCCCTATAATTTTTGATCATTAAAATATGAATAATAAAAAATAAAAAAAGTACCCTAAAAAAGATCAAATCACCAAATATTTTTTTGACTTTTGTATCATGTTTGGATTAATTGATTGTAACAATTTTTATGTCTCATGTGAAAGGGTTTTTCAACCAATTTTTAATCAAAAACCTGTTGTGGTGCTTTCAAATAATGACGGTTGTGTTATTTCTAGAAGCAACGAAGCAAAAAAATTAAAAATTCCTATGGGGGCTCCTGCTTTTAAATATAAAAATGAATTTAAAAACTATAATATTAAGGTTTTTTCATCAAATTATGCACTTTATGGTGACATGAGCAGAAGAGTAATGAGCATACTAGAATATTATACCCCTAATGTAGAAATATACAGCATTGACGAAGCTTTTTTAAAATTTAATAATTCTAAATATTTTAATGTTGTAGAGGAAAGCTATAAAATGAGAAAACAGATCATTCAGTGGACTGGAATCCCAGTTTCAGTTGGTTTAGCTCCTACTAAATCATTAGCAAAAATTGCTAATAAAATTGCTAAAAAATTTAATACTAAAACACTAGGGGTTTATGCTTTAGATAGTCAAGAAAAAATAACAAAGGCTCTCAAGTGGACTGATATTGAAGATGTATGGGGTATTGGTCGAAGACAAAGCAAATTACTCCGTTCCATTGGAATTAAAAATGCTTTTGAATTTACTTCCTTATCTGATCAATGGGTTAAAAAAAATATGAGTATCGTAGGTCTCAGACTAAAAAAAGATTTATCTGGTTTGCCATTTATTAAATTAGAAGAAATTAGATCTAAAAAAAAATCAATTGCTACGACAAGAAGTTTTGAATCTAAATTAAGTCGACTTGCAGACATAGAAGAACGTATCTCAACTTTTGCAACTAGCTGTGCTGAAAAACTTAGAAAACAAAGTAGTTACTGCACTAGTTTATTGGTTTTTTTAAGAAGTGACCCATTTAAAAAAGATAAACAATACAGTAATAGCTTAGTGGTAAACTTACCCTACTCAACCAATTCCAGTTTAATAATCAGTAAACAAGCTGTATTTGCAATTAGAAAAATTTTTAAACCTGGCATAGATTATAAAAAAGCAGGAGTATTAGTTTTGGATATAAGACCAGAAGATAATCGTCAACTGAATTTATTTGAATCAGATATAACTAAACACGATAAACTTATGAAGGCTATAGATAATATAAATTATAGATATGGAGGACGTCAAATAAAACTTGGAAATCAAGATCTTAGACGTGTTTGGAAAATGAAACAAGAAAAACTTTCACCTAAATTCACAACTTTATTAAATGAAATTATAAGAGTAAAGTGATGAAAAAATTAAAATTTTTTGGTGCTGAAACTGAAAAAAATAGATACTTATCAATAACAAGTGAGGGTATATCTGCTGGCTTTCCCTCACCGGCGGATGACTTTAAAGAATCAAAAATTAGTATTGATCAGGAAGTTGTTAAAAATGAATCTGCTACATTTTATGCAAGAGTAGTAGGTCAATCAATGCAGGGAGCAGGATTAGATGATGGAGACTTAATTGTAATAGACAGAAGTCAAGAACCAGATGATGGTAAAATCGCTGTCTGTTATATAGATGGTGAATTCACTGTAAAAAGATTAAAAGTAGAAAATCAGTGTGTATATCTTATGCCTGAAAACAAAAAATACAAGGCTTTAAAAGTTACAGAAGAAAACCAACTAATAATATGGGGGGTGGTAACTTATGTTGTCAAGAAAGTTTAAAGGCGCTCAAAAATACCTGCAATCCCTTGACCTCCTCCGACGCAAGCAGTAACCATACCATATCTCTGACTCCTTCTTTCCATCTCATTGAGAAGTTGAATAGATAACTTTGCCCCTGTACAACCCAATGGGTGACCTAATGCAATTGCTCCACCATTAACATTTACAGATTTCGGGTCTAATCCAATCTGATTAATTACAGCTAAAGCTTGAGTAGCAAAAGCCTCATTAAGTTCTGTTTGCTCAATATCTTTAATTTTTAAACCGGCTTGACTTAATGCTTTAGGAATAGCAACACATGGTCCAATACCCATATATAAGGGGTCTACACCTCCAACTGCACAACTAACTAACCTAGCAATTGGTTTAAGATTTAGTTCTTTAACCATTTCTTCACTCACTACAAGAGTAAATGCTGACCCATCTGAAGTTTGGGATGCGTTCCCTGCAGTGACAACACCTTTTTGTTTAAACGCAGGTCTTAATTTAGCCAAGCCCTCAATTGAAGTATCTCTTCTAACACCTTCATCAATATCCACTGTATGTATGCTAGTTTCTTTTTTTCCATTTTTAAAAAAAACTTCGTGAACTTTAATTGGTACTATTTCTTCTTCAAACTTTTTTGTATCAATTGCATTAGCCGCTTTAGTATGTGAAGCTGCAGCAAATGCATCAGCCATTTCCCTTGAAATATTATATTTTTCCGCTACTGCCTCTGCAGTAGCACCCATAGAAACATGATAATTAATATTTTCAATGTTTGCTTTATAACTGGGAGCTAGCTTGTAACCCGTCATTGGAATCATACTCATACTCTCTGTCCCTCCTGCAATGTAGATATGACCGAATCCAGCTTTAATCTTTCCAACAGCCATTGATATAGACTCTAAACCAGATGCACAATATCTATTTATTGTTATACCTGGAACTTCTTTTCCGAGGGCTCTAGCCCCAATTAATCTTCCTATTTGAAGTCCTTGCTCACCCTCAGGGTTGGCACACCCTACTATTACATCATCAACCAATTTGGGGTCGAGCGATGGCACGTTAGAAACCAAATGCTTAATTACATCCACTGCCAAATCATCAGAACGATAATTTCTAAATCCACCCTTTTTTGCCTTTCCTACCGCAGATCTAAATCCTTTTATTATATATGCTTCCATTTTTTTAATTTTAATTTCTTAGGGGTTTATTGTTCATTAATAAGTATTGAATTCTATCAATAGTTTTCTGATTTCCAAGTAGAGATAACATTCCCTCTCTTTCAAGATCTAGCAAATATTTTTCTGTAACTTTTTGAGAACTGGTCAAATCACCTCCAGTGATGATTGATGCAATTTGACGAGCAATTACAACATCATACTCTGACATATATCCTCCAAGATAAAATTCATTTATTGCAGAATATAAAACACTTGTTCCCCCTCTTCCAAGAACTTCAATATCTTTTCTCATTGAAGGTGGAATATAATTTGAAGCCATTTGAATAACTTTTTTCTTTGCCTCTCCAATATTCCTTTGTACGTTGCAACAGACTTGATCTTTTTCCTCTTTTAAAAATCCTAAATTATATGCTTCAAAGGCCGAAGTTGATATAGTTGCAGTAGCAATTGTTTTAAAATGGTCTATCAAAGTTGGTATTTTTACATCGCCCTCAAAAAATTTATCCGATGCTCTCAAAGCCATCTCTTTTACTCCTCCCCCTGCCGGTAAAAGTCCAACACCTACCTCAGGTAATCCAATGTATGATTCAGCAGCATAAAATCCAGAATCACAATGCATTGCTATCTCACAACCCCCTCCAAAAACATAACCTTGAGTCGCAACTACAACTGGAATCTTAGATGTTCTAATTCGCATATTCAGATTTTGAAACTCTTCAATTACAGTATCCAAGACATCAAATTGTTTTTGCATTGCCAGCATGCCAATATTCATTAGGTTTGCTCCCACCGAAAACTGTTTTGCATTATTTCCAATCACAATTCCATTCCACCCCTCGTCTTCAGCCATTTTAATAGCTTGATCTATGCCACGTCCGATTCCTTCCCCAATAGAATTACTTTTACTTGTAAATTCAATACACATAACTCCATCTCCTATATCGTGAACTGAGCACTCACTATTTTTAATCAAAGGTTTATTTTCTCTGAAAGAATCTAGAATAATATAATTATCAGCACTTGGTACTGCTTTATATGTTTTTGATTCTTGATCAAAATATTTCTTCTTTCCTGACTCAAACTTATAAAAAGAAGTAATACTATCTTCTTTCATTTTCTTTATCCAATCGGGAATAGTATGACCTGATTTTTCAATCATTTGAAATCCTGTTTCAAACCCGATTAGATCCCATAACTCAAATGGACCATAATCCCAAAAATAACCTGTTCTCATTGCGTCATCGATTTGAAAAAATGAGGAGGATATTTCTGGAGCCATTTGAGCTGAATAATTAAAAAGTAATGAAAAATAGTCTTTTAAAAACAAATTCTCTTTTTCTTTCCCAGAGACTAAAAAAGATAATCTTTTACCAATATTTTGAATTGGCTTAGCATCCTTTACAATCCTTAATTTGGGTCTGATGGTTTTTTCATACTTTAAAGTATTTAAGTTTAATACATTAACTATACTTCTACCATTGGAGTCCTTTTCCTTTGTTTTTTGGTAAAAACCCTTTCCAGACTTATTACCATAAAATTTATTGGATAGAAGAAAATTCATGAAAGAAGGCTCTTCCTTATTTTTTAAATTCTCAAAAAAATCGTCATTTTTTACAGTTTCAATTACAAAAGAACTTACTTTTTCAGATGTATCCAGGCCAACTAAATCCTGTAATTTGAAAGTCGCAGTGTTTGGTCTACCTATAAGTGGTCCAGTAATGGCATCTACCTCTTCAATGGACATTTTATATTCAATAGTTAGATTAACTAAAGCGGTTCCAGACATTACTCCAATTCTATTAGCTATAAAAGCAGGGGTGTCGAAACAAAGAACGGTTTGTTTACCCAAGACTATATCACCAAAACTCATAAAAAATTCAGTGACTTTAGGGTCTGTTTGATTTGTGGGAATAATTTCTAGTAGTCTTAAATATCTGGGAGGATTAAAAAAATGAGTCCCGCAAAAGTGTTTTTTAAACTCTTCTGATCTCCCCTCAGACAGAAGGCTAATGGGGATACTAGAGGTATTTGAAGTAACCAAACTTCCTGACTTTCTGTTTGCCTCAACCTTTTCAAAAATTTGTTTTTTAATTTTTAAATTTTCAACAACAACCTCAATAATCCAGTCTGCATCAGATATATCTTTAAGATTATCAGTAAAGTTACCAGTAGTAATTTTTTCAGCAATTTTTTTTACATATAGAGGAGATGGCTTTGACTTAATTGCTTTAATTAGTGCAGTATCTGCGACACTATTACGAATTTTTTTATCTTTTGAATTTGATTGATCACTAGGAATTATGTCAAGCATCAAAACATCCATACCTACATTGGCTAAGTGGCATGCAATTCCTGAACCCATAACTCCAGAACCTAAAACAACAACTTTTTTTATTCTAAAACTCATAATTTGATAAAATTTGATTGTGCTAAGCTAATTAATATTTACATTTGAAAAAATCAAATTTAGAATTAAGATGGATAAAAATATAGTATTTGAACAACTTAAAGAAAGAGTTGAGAAAGTTGACACAATAAACGGAACACTTAAATTTGTTGTAGATGGAAACTCAATCTACATTGACGGCTCGGGAGAAAAAAATAAAATTTCTATGGATGACAACGAAGCTGATTGCACTATATCCGTCTCTAGCGATGTCCTAGAGCAAATGAGAGATGGTGAGATTAACCCTATGATGGCTGTTATGAGCGGAAAAGTTAAAATTTCAGGAGATATGGGCTTAGCAATGAAAGTTCAATCACTTTTGAGTTAACTAATGTTTTTATTTTGTTTAATAATTAAAATTAATTATTTCAAATTCTACCCTTCTCTCTAATTGATGATCCTCTTCAGTAAATTTTATTGGAATTCTGATTGTCTCGCCTACTGTTAATTTATATTTAATTTTTGGATTTAAATTTTCTAATTCCGACACTGTTATTCCATAATCTCTTGCGAATTTTTCCTTTGTGTCCCAACTTTTAACAATATGCTCAATGGGTTTTTTATCAATTATAGTTGATTCACCATAACCTTGACTTGATAACCTTTCGTTGTTCTCAACCATTAACTTAATATATTCAACTATTGAAGCAGCTCTTCTCTCAGATAATTCTAAATTATATTCGTCAGTTCCTCTATTGTCAGTATATGCCTTAACTTTTAAAGTCATATTAGGATATAATTTAAGTGCATTGATTATTTCATCAATTCTATCCTTATACTTGGTCCAAATATCTGCAGAATCAAATTCAAAATAAATTGGTCTAAAAATATGATTTAAATCAAGACCAAGTTCTTCTCTTTCTAAATAAACATTTATTGTTTTACTTTTAGAGTAGCTTGTCTCCAAATAATAACTAAAAGAATCTTTTTTTACTTGAGGGTTATTAGGAATGTACCAGAAGCTTCCATTTTTTTCTAAATTTAATGTGCCAGCATCAGTAGTTTGATACATAACGACCTCTCTACTTACAAGACTATTTAGCGGGTCTTCAGCGAGCATTAAAATTTCATCATTTTTTAACACTCCATTGAATGACTTTACCAAGGTATCAGATCCAAAAATATATTTATCATCTAAGCCTTTAACTTTTGGTTTTGAAACAAAGTGATAATTATCATCTTTGCCTTTACCTCCATCTCTGTTAGAACTGATAAATCCTAATTTTGTTTTTGAATCAAGATAAAATCCAAAGTCATCAGCCTCAGAGCTAAATGGAGTACCAAGAGCTTCTATGGACCATCTATTATCAATTACTCTTGTAGCAATTACAGGGTCTAATTTTCCTAAACCTAATTTTCGATTTGAGGAAAAAAATAAAACATCTTCGCTGTAGCTATATGGAAAAACCTCATCAAAGGAAGTATTTATATCATTACCCATATTCTCGGGTTCACCTAAAACCCCGTCTTCGTTATATTGAACTCTGTAGAGATCCATACCTCCATAACCCCCTGGCATATCACTTGAGAAATATAACCACCCCGTGCTCGAATCATAAGTTGGGTGCATATTAGAATAATTACTTTTTAACTCAAAAATTGGTTTTCCTTTTGAATCTATATTTGACCCAGAAGAATTATAATTGACTTGATATATATTTAACTGGTATTTTTTATCTGAATCAATACTAGAAATATTTCTGGTTATTAAAAGTTTATTCATCTGTTCTATGAAGCAAACTGGTCCCTCTTGGAGATGTGTATTAATTCCCTTAGGCAGAAGAGTATCAGTGATGATTTTATTTAATACAGTATCCATTTTTGCATCTGAAATATTATATATTGTTGAATTAGATTTGATCCTCTTGAGCTTTTTGGATTCACCATCAAACTTTTTTGAGTTAACATAATAAAATTTTATTTGGTTTTTATCTCCAAAATGATCTGTTGCATCAAAATCCTTAGGTATCATAATAGCACTAAACTCATCCTCATTTGTATTATTTGGAAATGGTTTTAATTTCAGGGAATTAGAATTATAAAATCTTGATTTATAAATAATACTGTCACCTTCTAAAGGATCAGTTTGATGAAGGTATAGTCTTTTGGCTTTTTCACGGTATTCTTTTGCAAGTTTAGAATCTTCAGGAAGTAATTGAGCAAAAGTTAAATAATCAACAATTCCAGACTGATTATAATTAGTAATATCTCTGAAAATTGATTGTGCTTCTGAATTAAGATTTATACCCATGTAGGAATACGCCAAATTTCTTTCTTGGTCAATATCTAGTTTATTTAGAGATTGAGAATATAATTTAATTGCCTTTGCATAATTCCCATTCATATAGTAATAGTCAGCCCAATCAAGAGATGATGTTTGACCTTTAGTAAAGAAAACATGAAGAAAGAATGTCAATGTTAAAAGTTTTCTCATGTCAAAATAGTCTAGGTGATCTTAAAATTCCTGAAACTTTTGGTACTAAATTAAAACGTAAAAATAATTCATGCGAATTATTTGTAATACCTAAGTTTTTATTCAAGTTTGATCCCTGATAAGCATACCCAAGCGATAGATTATCATTAATATGGAATCCAGCTATTGCTCCATAAAATCCTGCAGATTTTTTTCCAGGAATGCCTCCACTCGCTGTTGATCTTAACTGTGGTCCAATCCAAAATTTATCATTCGCAACAATCAAAATACTCAAATCATATGCGAGAGGTAGTATTTCGGTTTTTTGAAAAAGAAAGCTTGGTTTAAATTGGATTTTTTTAGTCGAGTTTAATAATCCTCCGAAGAATAAATAATAATTTCTTTTGAGGTTAACCTCAATATCTTCCAACAAATAAGGCAATGCAAGTCCTAAATAAAATTTTTCATTATGCAGATATACTCCCATTCCAATATTTGGAAGAAATTTATTGTTGATTGGCTCTGTAAAAACTTGATCGGAAGAATCAAAAGGAGTTAACATTGAGTTATCAAGTTGGTATGACCTACCGCTTAATTTTAACCCTAGTCCTAATCTTAATTTTTTATCGTTTAATGTGAGGTGGTAGGCTAGATCTAATGAAGCATTTGTATTTTGAACCGGACCAATTTTATCAACAATACTTGAAAAACCTAAACCTAAATTTTTATTTTTAAACTGATGACCGATACTTATCGCTTGAGATTCTGGTGCACCAATTATTCCACTCCATTGAGTTCTTCCAAGCAATGTGATTTGAGTATAGTCTTGAGCTCCAACGTAAGCTGGGTTTATTGATTGATGATTAAACATATAAAGTGAAAATGCTGCCTCTTGCTGAGAAGAAACAAAATTTATAGTCGTTACTGTAAAAAGAATAAAAAATGTTTTTTGTCTGAGGCTCATTATCAAATTATCGTTTAACAAAGATATACCCTTTTTCTATAGCACTATTAGTTAAATAAAGCTGGTAGTA